>Ga0208297_1000074_pt1 | contig 282649 bp, 205 predicted proteins | sample LMS_cellobiose_e_FD_187367 | JGI IMG/M metagenome (GOLD analysis project Ga0208297, IMG submission 187367) | Rumen-fistulated moose microbial communities from Alaska, USA - LMS_cellobiose_enrichment (SPAdes) (version 2) | ecosystem: Host-associated > Mammals > Digestive system > Stomach >...
TTGGACTTTTCTCTTCACTGCCGCACCTCATCATCCGCCATCCCGGAATACCGGAACGGGCGACGACGGAGCACGGCCGCTCTTGTACTACTTCGTCTGTATGGAAATCATTTCAAAGACCGTTCGCTCGCTTTTACGCATTTTTTAGCGGAAAGCGGGTACAAAGGTAAGGCAAGATTTCTTACCCACCAAATAATTTCACTCTTTTTTTCGAAAAACAGCAAAAAAAGGGAGATTTGAAGCTAAAAAGTCCAAATCTCCACCCCATCGAGGGGAAAAGGAAAAGGTTTTCCGATGTTCAGAGAAACGTCAGCAAGGTAGTATTTGAGGGTTAGGCAAGCGTCAGCGAGATGCCTTTTTCATCGGCCAGGCGACGCATGTTGATGAGTGCATAACGCATACGTCCCAAGGCCGTATTGATGCTGACGCCAGTGATGTCGGCAATCTCGCGAAAACTGAGGTCCTGATAGAATCGCATATAGACTACCTCGCGCTGCGGGCGGGGAAGCGCCCCAATGAGACGGCGCACATCCGACAACACTTGGGCATTCACCATCTTCGTCTCCACATCATCGTCGGAAAGGTCGGCATCGTTGAAGAGGTCAACCTCTGTCTCGTCGTTGGAGATGACATTTTCTCCTTTATCCTGACGGAAATAGTCGATGATGAGGTTATGGGCGATGCGCGTAAGCCATGCGCCGAAACGTCCAGACTCGGAATAGCAACCCTGACGAATGGTGGTGATAACCTTCATGAAGGTCTCCTGGAAGAGGTCTTCGGCCAAGGTCACATTACGCACGATGAAGAAAATATAGCTATAGAGTTTACTCTGATAGCGTGTGAGCAACTCATCGAATGCCTTGTCATTACCCTTTGAATACATTTCGACCAACTCATTGTCGGCCAATGATTTCAAACTGTTCATAAACTTCCTTTTTTACTTTATTAGCGTAAGGATGTTTCGATAGGCGATGGCAATTTATTCGTTATACATTGGTTTTCGGGGAGCAAAGGAAAAACAAAAAACACAATCCACCAAATTTTTTGGAGGAAAAATGCAATTTTTTGCCAACTTTATCGTTTTTCTATGTTAAAGCGTAGCGTCTGCCCTCATTTTACGGCCTCCTTCATTGCAAACAGAAAGCGTCCAACTGGGTATGGCCGCGCAGGAAGTCGGCAACGGACATACGCTTCTTACCTGCCAGTTGGAGGGAGAGGAGGGAAATCACGCCTTCGCGCGTACCTATATAAATATAGCTTTTGCCATCCGTCTCTATCTCGCCTGGGGAGAGGTTGCCCTCCTCTACCCTGCTCTCAAACAGTTTCAGAGCCGTAGAGGTGCCGTCAGGAGCGACGAGCGTAGTCCAAGCCGTCGGGTATGGCGAAAGGCCACGGATAAAATTGTGTATGAAGGCAGCCGTCTGTTGCCAGTCAACCTGCGTGTTCTCACGAAAAAGTTTGGGAGCCGGCTTTAGCGAAGGAACGAGAAGGCTGTCTTGAGGAATGGGATGGACTGCGTCTGAAAGAATATCATCGACAGTGCGCAGCACCAGCTCCGCCCCCATTGTCATCAGTTTGTCGTGGACGACTTCGGCGTTATCTTCAGGACCAATGGGAAGACGTTCCTGATGGATGATGGCGCCCGTGTCAATCTCGTGCTGGAGGAAGAACGTAGTGACACCCGTCTCTGTCTCCCCGCCCATGATGGCCCAGTTGATGGGAGCCGCGCCACGATATTGCGGCAGCAAGGAGGCATGGAGGTTGAACGTGCCGTGCGGAGGCATGTTCCACACCACTTCGGGCAGCATACGGAAAGCCACCACAATCTGCAAATCGGCATGGAAAGAGCGAAGCAACTCAAGAAACGCCTCGTCCTTCAGCTTTTCGGGCTGGAGCACAGGAAGCCCTACGGAAACGGCATACTGCTTGACGGCGCTGGACTGGAGCACGCTGCCGTGCCGCCCCATCGGTTTGTCGGGCATCGTGACGACGGCAACCACATTATAACGGTTTTCGACGAGGGCTCTCAACGAGGCAACGGCGAAGTCGGGCGTGCCCATGAAGATTATGCGGAGGGAGTTTTTTTCCATGGTTAAGGGTTAAGGGTTAGGGGTTATTCATCGGAGAAGTCAACGAGCAGTTTGCGGTATTCGCCGAAGATTTTGGAGCGAGAGACAAAGCCAAGGTAGGAGCCATCTTCGTCTTCAACGGGGAGATTCCAGGCATTGGTTTCGTCGAACTTTCTCATGACGACATCCATAGAGTCCGTGCCGGTGATGCGTGCAGGCGGCTGGGTCATCAGGTTCTCAACCGTATAACGATGGTAAAGCTCCGTGCGGAACATGACCTTGCGGACGTTGTCGAGCCAGACCACTCCCACCAGCCTCTTGTCGGCCCCCAGCACGGGGAAAAGATTACGGCTGGAACGGGAGATAATACCCGTCAACTTACCCAAGTCCATGTCGGGCGAAACAGCGAGGAAATCGTTCTCAATGACATTCTCCGTGCGCATGAGCGTGAGGACAGAGCGGTCCTTGTGGTGAGTGAGCAACTCACCCTTACGGGCCAGACGCATGCTGTAGATGCTGTGGGGCTGGAAGATGCGAATGGTCAGGTACGAAACAACGGACACAATCATCAGCGGGAGGAAGAGTGCGTAACCACCTGTCAGCTCTGCAATCAGGAAGATGCCGGTCAACGGCGCATGCATGACCCCGGACATCAGCCCGGCCATGCCGAACAGGGCGAAATTCTGCTCGGGCATAAAGACGCCCAGCTCCAGCCTGTTGCAGACATGAGCAAAGACGAAACCTGTGATGCAGCCCAAGAAGAGGCTGGGGGCAAAGATGCCGCCGCATCCACCACCGATGTTCGTGGCAACGGTTGCAAAAACCTTCGTGAGCAGAATCAGTCCCAGATAGACCAGCAGCATACCGGTCTTTCCATAGAATAGGGAGTTGTGCAGCACGCTGTTCCACCCTTCGGAAGAGTTGCTGAGCAAAAGGTTGATGGTGTCGTAGCCTTCGCCATAGAGAGAGGGGAGCAAGAAGATGAGCAGGCTCAGCGTGGCAGCTCCGATCAGGAAGCGGACATAGTAGTTCGACACCCTGCGGAACTTCTCCTCTATCCAATTCATGGTCTCGGAAAAATAGAGCGAAATCAGTCCGCAGAGCACACCCAACAGAATGACATAAGGGATGCGTTGCAAGAGGAACTCGTTCTTGAGCGTGAACTCGAACATCGGCTTCATGCTGGAAGCGATGTAGGAAATGGTAGCGGCCGTAACGCTGGAAATCAACAAGGGAAGCAGCGAGGACATGGTGAGGTCGAACATCAGCACTTCGAGGGTAAAGACCACGCCCGCTATCGGAGCCTTGAAGATGCCTGCCACAGCCCCTGCCGCGCCGCAGCCCACCAGCAGCATCATGTTTCGCTGGTCGAGACGGAACAGGCTGCCCAGATTGGAGCCGATGGCAGAGCCTGTCAGTACGATGGGAGCCTCGGCACCCACCGAACCGCCGAAACCAATGGTGATGGAACTGGCCACAAGCGACGACCACATGTTGTGACGCCGTATCTTGGACTGACGGCGCGAGACGGCATAGAGGATGCGCGTCACGCCGTGGCTGATGTCGTCGCGAACCACACGGCGGATGAACGTCCCGGAAAGGAAAATGCCAATGACAGGAAAAATCAAATAGAGATAGTTCGCCTCCGTCGTCTCGAACCCCTTTGTCAGGCCATGCTCGATAAGTTGGATGAGGAATTTCAGCAGAAGTGCGGCACAGGCCGAGAAGAGGCCGACAAAGACGCTCAGCACAAGCAGGAAGGTGCGGTCGCTGATGTGCCTCTGCCGCCAACGAAGGAAGCGCGACAGGGGAACGGCTGGAGAGACAGGGGAACGGCTCATTCGCGAATGATTTGGATATTTCCTTTCACGTCCATCTTTAGGATAGAAGAAGGTTTGGCACTCCCCTTCTCCTTTTGCCGGTAGCTGACGACGTAGTCCACAGCCCCCTTTATCTCGTCGCTTATCTCGCTGAACGACTTGGGGGTCGGCTCGCCGCTGATGTTTGCCGAAGTGGAGACAATCGCCTTGCGGAAACGGAAGCAGAGCTGCTTGGAAAACTCCTCCGCCGTAACGCGGATGCCCACGCTACCGTCAGGAGCCAGCAGGTTGGGTGCCAGGTTCTTCGCTCCGTCGTAGATGATGGTGAGCGGCTTGGTGGCCAGCTCAATCAAGTCCCACGCTACAGCGGGCACCTCCTTGACGTAGAGGTCAACCTTGGCATCGGAATCGACCAGCACGAGCATCGACTTGGAATCCTCGCGCCGCTTAATCTCATAGACACGACGGACAGCCTCGGGGTTGGTGGCGTCGCAGCCGATGCCCCAAACCGTGTCGGTAGGATAGAGAATCACTCCCCCAGCCCGCATGACCTCGCAGGCCTTTTTGATATCGTCGTTAAAATTCACTTGTAAAATGGAATTTGATGTGTTTGAAATCTATCTGCGCCATCTGCAGGACGTAGGCGCTGTCGGCAAGGAATACGTCGCGCCCCTCCTTGTCCTTGGCCATAAACTGATACTTGCGTTTCTTGAAGGCCTCCAGTTCGGCCTCGTCGTCGCTCTCTATCCAGCAGGCCTTGTAAAGGCTGACCGGCTCCCAGCGGCATTTGGCGTTGTACTCGTTCTCCAGACGGTATTGAATGACCTCGAACTGCAGCTGGCCAACGGTTCCGATGAGCTTGCGGTTGTTCCATTGGTTGACGAACAGCTGGGCCACGCCCTCGCCCATCAGCTGGTCGATGCCCTTGGCAAGCTGCTTGGTCTTCATGGGGTCGTCGTTCTCGATGTATTTGAACATCTCGGGCGAGAAGCTTGGCAGCCCTTTGAAGTGAAGCCATTCCCCTTCGGTCAGCGTGTCGCCTATTTTGAAGTTGCCCGTGTCGGGCAGGCCGATGATGTCGCCGGGGAAGGCTTCGTCGATGGTGCTCTTCCGCTGGGCCATGAACTGGGTGGGCGACGAGAAGCGCATCTGCTTGCCCGAACGGATGTGGAGGTAGGGCGTGCCTCGCAGGAACTTGCCGCTGCACACCTTGCAGAACGCCACGCTCGAGCGGTGGTTGGGGTCGATGTTGGCCGTTATCTTGAAGATGAACCCCGTGAACTTGTCCTCCGAGGGAGAGACTTCGCGCTCCACGGCCTGCACAGGACGTGGGCTGGGGGCAATCTTCACAAAACAGTTGAGCAGCTCCTTCACACCGAAGTTGTTGAGTGCCGAGCCGAAAAAAACAGGCGCCACATCGGCAGCCAGATAGCTCTCCACGTCAAACTCAGGATAGACGCCCTCGATGAGTTCAAGGTCGGCACGCAGTTGCCCGGCCTGGCGCTCGCCGATGTGTTCCTCCAGGTCGTGGCTGTGGATATCCACTTCCACCTTTTCCGTCACCACCTGCTTGCTGGGCTGGTAGAGGTCGAGACGTTGCTCGTAGCGGTTATAGACGCCCTTGAAACGCGGCCCCTGCTCGATGGGCCAGCTGAGGGGCAGCACGCTGATGTGCAGCTCTTCCTCCAACTCGTCCAGCAGTTCGAAGGGGTCGCGTCCCTCGCGGTCCATCTTGTTGGCGAAGATGATGACGGGGGTCTTACGCATGCGGCACACCTCCATCAGCTTGCGCGTCTGGGTCTCGACGCCCTTGGCCGAGTCGATGACGATGATGACGCTATCGACAGCCGTCAGCGTACGGAAGGTGTCCTCGGCAAAGTCCTGGTGACCAGGGGTGTCGAGGATGTTAATCTTGTAGCCTTCGTAGTCGAACTCCATCACGGACGTCGTGACGGAGATGCCACGCTGCTTCTCTATCTCCATCCAGTCGGAGGTGGCAGTCTTGCGGATTTTGTTCGACTTGACGGCACCGGCCACCTGAATCTGTCCGCCGAAGAGCAGGAGTTTTTCCGTCAGCGTGGTCTTACCGGCATCGGGATGGGAGACGATGGCAAACGTTCGTCTGCGGGATATTTCGTTCAGGTCATTCATTTTCTGTCAACAGTTTAATGCAAGTACGGAGGCTGGCGATCCAATGGGGAACCGTCACGCCATAGATATTCTTGATTTTGGTTTTGTCGAGCACCGAGTATGGGGGACGTTTGGCAGGTGTGGGGTAGTCTGCCGTATGCAGGGGGCGCACATGGCACTTCCCGTCCAGTCCGGCCAACTGGTGTATGGCCAGCGCAAAGTCGTACCACGAGCAAACGCCTTCGTCGGTATAGTGGTAGATGCCAGGCACCCAGGCCACACCGTGGATGATGCGCTCAATGGCAACGGCGAGGTCGTGGGCATAGGTGGGCGTGCCTATCTGGTCGAAGACGACGCCGATGGAGGACTTCTCACGGCCAAGCTTCAGCATGGTCTTCACGAAGTTGTTGCCGAAGGAGCTGTAGAGCCACGCCGTGCGGATGATGACGGCCTGGGGGTGGCAGGCAACGACCAGCTGTTCGCCCGCCAGCTTGGTGGAGCCATAGACGGAGTCGGGGTGGGGCGTGTCATCCTCGGTATAGGGGAGGAAGTGGTTGCCGTCGAAGACATAGTCCGTCGAGATGTGCACCAGCCTGCAGTAGTGGCGCGACGCCACACGCGCCAGATTGCCCGGCGCAAGGTGGTTGAGCCTGTCGCAAAGCGCCACATTCGACTCGGCGCCATTGACGTTGGTGTAGGCGGCGCAGTTGATGATGGCGTCTATCTCGCCCGCCTTCACGAACTGCTCCACCGCGATTTCGTCGCAGATGTCCAGTTCATCGACGTCCGTAAAGAACCACGTGTCCGCCGCCTTCAACTGGGCGGCCACCCTGCGCAATTCGTTGCCCAGCTGCCCCTTAGCACCTGTAATCAGTATATTCATACGCTATTTAAAATTCCAATTCTCCCACATTGTCTTTCTGGAAATAGTCGCTTAGCATGCCGAGGAAGGTGCTGATGCCCTTCGCGGCCTCGGCCGTCTCGTCCGTCAGGGGCTTGCCCTGCAGCTTCAGCATCCACACGCCGTAGAGGACGTCGAAACAGTTTTCGATTTCCGTCTCGTCCTGCGTGTGGCTTTTGGCCCTCAGCTCCACAATGGCAGGCAGCACCTTGTAGTAGGCAGCCTGGTAATAAGGGAACTTGGTGGAGTGCATCAGGCGTTCGTGGAGGTCGCAGAGCTGGGTGAGCACGTTCCGATTGATTTGCAGGTGCCCCCCCTTCTCCACGCCCTCGTGGCGCATCATTTCGATGAGATTCTCGTACCACTCCACCAGCTCGGCCCGCTGGGCGTCGTCCAGCCGGTACTGGCTGACGACGTTCCTCGTCAGCGCATCGATGTCCAGCCGGTTGGAACGCAGCAAATCCTCTACCTGCCACATGTAGAGCAGGTATTCGGCGATATTGGTCTTTCTCAGGTTGCGGGCTACGAACATGATTCAGACGGGCGTTCCTGATTCGACCTCCTCGGCCACCTCGACGACCTTGACCTCTTCGGCCTCTTCGGGAGCGGCCATGGCCGCCTCTCTCTGCGTTTTCCGCTCAAGCCTGGCATCCTTGGCACGGCGCGAGCCATAGAGCGAGAGGGCTATGATGTCGCCCACGGCGCTGACGATGCAGCCCAGGCCCGTCAGCAGGAAGGGTATCGACGCCACCTTGGTGGGGTTCCAGAGGGCAAACACGCCAAACATCAATGCCAGCACGGGAGCGAGGAAAAACGCAGCATGCAGCCTCACCACGCGATGTATGCGCAGCATCGTCACAAACTGATAGACGGCTACGATGATAAGCGCCACGCCCATCACGTACATAAAGAAGTTGACGAAGCTCTCTGCCGCCACCATCAGGATGATGCCGAGCAGGATGCCTCCGATGCCCAGCACGGGGAAGTTGCCCGCAGGGCGTCCACGGTTCTTTTTCAACAGGTAGTTGAAAACCGACATCAGGCCTACGATGAAGAACACGGCGCCCGAGAGCACCACAACCCATTGGGTCCATTGCTCCTTGCACGCCACCAGCAGGATGCCGATAAGCAGTACCGTCAAGCTGCGAAGAAACTGGTAGAAGAAATTTTTCATTGTAATACAAGTTACTGAATTTTTTTCAGGGTGCCCTTTCGGGGCAGAAATTATATAAACTGATAATTGATAATTAGTTTTCCCTTATCCATTTTCCATTATAGAAGTCCATTATGGAAGTCTCTTTTTTCAAGCAAACAGACCGAAGAGCTCGGCGTCAATCTGGTCGGTGATGCTCTGAAAGTCGAGCGGATTGTTCTGAAAGTCGAGGTTGTCGCCATCGACGACGAGCAGACGGCCGTCGTAGTGGCTTATCCAGTCCTCGTAGCGCTGGTTGAGGCCGTTCAGGTAGTCGATGCGGATGCCCTGCTCGTAGTCGCGTCCGCGCTTCTGGATCTGCGCGATAAGGTGCGGGATGCTGGCGCGGATGTAGATAAGGAGGTCGGGCTTGCCCACGAGGCTCATCATCAGGTCGAAGAGCTCGCTATAGTTCGCAAAGTCGCGGTCGCTCATCAGGCCCATGTCGTGGAGATTGGGCGCGAAGATGCGGGCGTCCTCGAAGATGGTACGGTCCTGCACGATGGTGTCCTTGCAACGTGATATCTCCACTACATCCTGAAAGCGCTTGTTGAGGAAGTAGATCTGGAGGTTAAACGACCATCGGGCCATGTCCTCGTAATAGTCGGCCAGATAGGGATTGTTCTCGACGGACTCGAAGCGAGGCGTCCAGCCGTAACGCTTGGCAAGCATGTTGGTCAGGGTGGTCTTGCCGCAACCGATGTTTCCTGCTATGGCTATGTGCATTTTGGGTGAATTTAGATGCGCCTTTGGCGCAATTGAAAACTGAAATATGAAAATTGATAATTATCCATTATAGAAGTCCATTGTCCATTAAAGATTTTTATCGGAAGGGTTCTTCATGTTATTTTTCATTTCATGGGAAACAGTCCATAGAGGTTGGCGTTGATTTTATCGACGATGGAGGCGAAGTCCTGCGGCCGATGTTCGAAGTCGAGGTTGTCCTTGTCGATGACCAGCACGCGGCCCGGATATTTGTGGAAGATGAAGTCGTCGTAGCTGTCGTTGAGGTTCTTCAGGTAGTCGAGCTGGATGCTCTGTTCGTAGTCGCGCCCGCGCTTCTGGATCTGCATGACGAGGTGGGGAACGGAGGAACGCAGGTAGATCATCAGGTCGGGCGTACCCACGAGTGACGTCATCAGGTGGAAGAGGTCCATGTAGGTCTGGAAGTCGCGCTCCGTCAGGTTGCCCATCGCGTAGTTGTTGGCGGCGAAGATATAGACGCCCTCGAAGATGCTGCGGTCCTGGATGACGGTCTCCGTCGAGCGGCGGATGGCCAGCGCATCCTTGAAACGCTGGGTGAGGAAGAACACCTCCAGGTTGAACGACCAGCGGCGGATATCGGCGTAATAATCTTCTAAATAAGGATTATGGGCAACGGCCTCGAACTTGGGCGTCCACCCGAAATGGCGGGCAAGCATGTTCGTAAGCGTCGTCTTCCCAGAACCGATATTTCCTGCTATAGCGATGTGCATTCTCGTATTTTTCCGCAAAGATAGTACAAAAATGCGATTATGCGAGGGCAAAGGGAAAAAATTTTTTCGTTTTGGCGGGCGTGAGCATTTTTCAGGCGTTGGATATTTCCACGCATTATGCCGACCACTCCCTAACGGCAAAAAATATTTTTCACGTTTCTCTCGCTTATTCGCATTTTTATCATTACTTTTGCGGCGCTAAAAATATAATAAGGTAATATCATCATATCAAAACACAATGAAAAAGGAGATTAAATTCAGTCTGGTCTATCGCGACATGTTCCAATCGTCAGGTAAGTACCAGCCTCGTGCCGACCAGTTGGCACGTATTGCACCTGTCATCGTCGAAATGGGCTGCTTTGCCCGCGTGGAGACCAACGGAGGCGCTTTCGAGCAAGTGAACCTGCTGTATGGCGAGAACCCGAACAAGGCCGTCCGCACCTTTACCGCCCCCCTGCACAAGGCGGGCATACAGACCCACATGCTTGACCGAGGCCTGAACGCCCTCCGCATGAACCCCGTGCCGGCCGACGTCCGCCGCCTGATGTATAAGGTGAAGAAAGCCCAAGGGACGGACATCACCCGCATCTTCTGCGGCCTGAACGATGTGCGCAACATCATCCCCAGCATCCACTACGCCAAGGAGGCCGGCATGATTCCGCAGGCCACACTCTGCATCACCTATTCGCCCGTCCACACGGTGGAGTACTACTCGAAGATTGCCGACCAGCTCATCGAGGCCGGCGCACCCGAAATCTGCCTGAAGGACATGGCGGGCATCGGACGCCCCCGCTTCCTCGGCCTGCTGGTGAAAGACATCAAGACCAAGCACCCCGACATCATCATACAGTACCACGGCCACAGCGGTCCGGGCCTCTCGATGGCTAGCATACTGGAGGTGTGCGAAGCGGGAGCCGACATCATCGACACGGCCATCGAGCCTCTCTCGTGGGGCAAGGTGCATCCCGACGTCATCTCCGTACAGGCCATGCTGAAGGACGCCGGATTCCAGGTGGCAGACATCAACATGGACGCCTACATGCAGGCACGCAAGCTGACGCAGGAGTTCATCGACGACTTCCTGGGCTACTTCATGAACCCCGGCAACAAGCTGATGAGCTCGCTCTTGCTGGGCTGCGGCCTGCCGGGCGGCATGATGGGCTCGATGATGGCCGACCTCACGGGCGTCATGCAAGCCATCAACATGAACCGCAAGAACAAGGGGCTCGAGCCCTTCACCGAGGACCAGCTGCTCGTGAAGCTCTTCAACGAGGTGGCCTACGTGTGGCCCAAGGTGGGCTATCCCCCACTCGTCACCCCCTTCAGCCAATATACGAAGAACATCGCCCTGATGAACCTGCTGGCCGAGTCGATGGGTAAGCCGCGCTACTCGATGATGGACGACGCCATCTGGGGCATGATCCTGGGCAAGAGCGGCAAGCTGCCCGGCACGGTAGCTCCCGAAATCGTCGCCCTCGCCAAGGAGCAGGGACGCGAGTTCACGACCGCCGACCCGCAGAGCTACTATCCCGACGAACTGCCCAAATTCCGCCAGATTATGAAGGACGAGGGCTGGGACGAAGGCGAGGACCAGGAGGAGCTCTTCGAACTGGCCATGCACGAGCGCCAGTACCGCGACTACCGTAGCGGCATCGCCAAGGAGCGCTTCGAGGCCGACCTGCGGAAAGCCAAAGACGAGGCCATGGCCGGCAAGGGCATGAGCGTCGAGGAGGTCCTGGCCATCAAGCACGCCAAGGCCGACCCGATGCCCGCTCCCGAGAACGGACAGGTCATCTGGGAGGTCTCCGTCGTCGGTCCCTCTACCGAGCCCGCCGTCGGCAAGCGCTACAAGGAGGGCGACCTCGTCTGCCACATCACCACGCCGTGGGGCGAGATTGCTCCCGTCCATGCCACCATCAGCGGCAAGGTCGTCGAAATCTGCGCCAAGCAGGGCGCCACGCTCCGCAAAGGCGACCCTATTGTCTATATTGAAAAAGAATAAACGATTGATTATGGAAACTATAGTTGTAATTTCGATTATCTTAGACTTAATAATCATTATTTGCTTTATTGGCCTCTGTAAGAATGTTTCTCAATTGAAAGATCATTTTGTTGGAGATACTCACTTTGACGCAGCATTCAAAACGCTTATTAAATTAGAAGAGAAAGAAAAAGCAAAAGAATTATTAATTAAACAGATTTTGGCAAGTCCGCTACTTGAATCAGCAACAAAGGAAGATGCTTATCATACTATGATGTTTATTGAAAAGTATGAAGAATACTTCGAAATGCTTGGTATGAAAATTCCTTTTGAGAAGGTAAATAATGATAGAGAAGCACATCGTCCTTGAAGATATCGACCCCGTGGTGTTCTACGGGACGGGTAACGCCCACATGCAGATGATCAAGGCGCTCTATCCGAAACTCCGCATCATCGCCCGCGACAACGTCATCAAGGTCATGGGCGAGGAGGAAGAACTGGAGGGCTTCGAACGCTTCATCGGTACCGTGCAGGCCCATTGCAGCAAGTACAACCGCCTGACGGACGAGGCCATCCTCGACCTCTTCAACGGCAACCGCCCCATCGTCGAGAAAGAGAACGACGTCATCGTCTTCAGCATCAGCGGACGCCCCATTTCGCCCCGTACCGCCAACCAGCTGCGGCTCGTGAAGGAGTACGAGCAGAACGACATGGTCTTTACCGTAGGTCCTGCCGGCTCGGGCAAGACCTACACGGCCATCGCCCTTGCCGTACGGGCGCTGAAGAACAAGGAGGTGAAGAAAATCGTCCTCTGCCGCCCTGCCGTCGAGGCCGGCGAGAAGCTGGGCTTCCTCCCGGGCGACATGCGCGAAAAGATCGACCCCTACCTCCAGCCGCTCTACGACGCCCTCGAGGACATGATTCCCGCCGTCAAGCTGAAGGAGTACATGGAGCTGGGCATCATCCAGATAGCCCCGCTCGCCTTCATGCGCGGACGCACGCTCAACGACGCCATCGTCATCCTCGACGAGGCGCAGAACACCACCGTCCCCCAGATCAAGATGTTCCTCACCCGCCTGGGCTGGAACACGAAGATGATCATCACGGGCGACCTCACGCAGATCGACCTCCCGGCGTCCCAACGCTCAGGCCTCGCCCACGCGCTTTGCCTGCTGCGCGGCATCGAGGGCATCGGCATCGTGGAGATGACCAAGAAAGACATCATTCGCCACAAGCTCGTCACACGCATCGTGGAGGCCTACGAGCACGAACACGACGCGCCCGACCTCTTTCCCAAAGACTCACCCCAACCTTAACAACCCTTTAAGACATTCATTTTTCCCATGTCCCTCACAACAACCGATTTCCACTTCCCCGGACAACAAAGCGTCTATCACGGCAAAGTCCGCGACGTATATGACATCAACGACGACCTGATGGTCATGGTCGCTACCGACCGCATCTCGGCCTTCGACGTCATCCTCCCCAAGGGCATCCCCTTCAAAGGGCAGGTGCTCAACCAGATTGCCGCCAAGTTCCTCGACGACACGGCCGACATCGTCCCCAACTGGAAGCTCGCCACCCCCGACCCGATGGTAACCGTCGGCCTCAAGTGCGAAGGCTTCCGCGTGGAGATGATCATCCGCGGCTACCTCACGGGTAGCGCCTGGCGCGAATACAAGAACGGCGCCCGCACCCTCTGTGGCGTCCCCCTGCCCGAGGGCATGAAGGAGAACCAGCGGTTCCCCGAACCCATCATCACACCCACGACCAAGGCCGAGGCAGGACACGACGAGAACATCTCGCGCGACGAAATCATCGCCCAGGGTATCGTCAGCCGCGAGGACTACGAGCAGATGGAGCGCTACACCCGCGCCCTCTTCCAACGCGGTACGGAAATTGCCGCCCGCCGCGGACTCATCCTCGTCGATACCAAGTACGAGTTCGGCAAGCGCGACGGCAAGGTCTATCTGATTGACGAAATCCACACCCCCGATTCGTCGCGCTACTTCTATGCCGACGGCTACGAGGAGAAGTTTGCCAAGGGCGAGCCCCAGCGCCAGCTCTCGAAGGAGTTCGTGCGCCAATGGCTCATCGACCGCGGCTTTATGGGACAGGCCGGACAGCAGGTGCCCGAGATGACGGACGAGTTCGTCGGGAGCGTCACAGACCGCTACATCGAGCTCTACGAGCACATCGTGGGCGAGACGTTCGTCAAGGACGAGACCCCCGACCTCGCCGCCCGCATCGAAAAGAACGTAACCAGCTACCTGGCAACCCTATAAGATAGCTCCTATAGCTCCTATAGCTCCTATAGTTCCTATAGCTCCTATAGCTCCTATAGCTCCTATAAAAATCCCTCCCATGGAACGCTACGGCATCATCGGCAAGCCCCTCGGGCACTCCTTCTCGCAGAAAAACTTCACAGAGTTTTTCCGGCGGACGGGGCGCGATGCGGTCTATGAGCCCTTCGTGCTCGACAGCATCGAGGCCTTTCCTGCCCTCGTTGCCGCCCACCCCGACTTTGTCGGGCTGAACGTCACCATCCCCTACAAGCAGGCCGTCATGCCCTATCTGGATGCCATCGACCCGGCTGCGGCCGACATCGGGGCTGTCAACGTCGTCAAAGTGGAGCACTGGCACGAACGCACGTTCCTCACAGGCTACAACACCGACATTCTTGGCTTTACCCGTTCCATCCAGCCCTTGCTGAAGGAGCACTACACCCGTGCCCTCATCCTCGGCACAGGCGGGGCTTCAAAGGCTGTCGAACACGGCCTTCGCTCGTTGGGAATCGCCACGACATTCGTCTCGCGCACCCCACGAGGCAAGATGCTCTGCTACGATGACCTTACGCCAGCGGTTATGGCGCGGTACAACGTCGTCGTCAACGCCACCCCGCTCGGCACCTTTCCCGACACGGATTGCTGCCCCGATATTCCCTACTCCCTCCTTACGGCAGGCCACCTCTGCTTCGACCTTGTCTATAACCCCGACAAGACGCTCTTCCTCCAGAAGGCCGAGGCGCAAGGCGCTACCATCAAGAACGGACTCGAGATGTTACATATCCAGGCCGACGAAGCCTGGAAAATATGGTCAAAATAACAACCGTGAAAAGAACCTTCATATTCATAGCCTTCTTGCTTGCCGCCATCGGCATGAGCGCAAAGGTCTGGACGCCCAAGTCCGTCCCCGTCATCCATTTGCAGGACTCCACCCGCTACGTCTGCAACCCCGAGGGCATTCTCTCGCAGGCAGCCTGCGACGAGATTGACGCCATCTTCCGTGCCGTCGAGGACAGCACGGGCGTACAGGCCCTGGTGGCCGTGCTCTCGGGCATCGACCCCGACGACTGCCACGAATTCTCGCGCCTGCTGGGCGAGACGGTCGGCGTGGGCGTCGAGGGACGCGACAACGGCATCGTGGTCGTCCTCAGCACCACCGAGCGCGACATTAGCTTCTCGACAGGCTACGGCCTAGAGGGTGTCATGACCGACGCCCTCAGCAAGCGCATTCAACTGAACCACATGGTGCCCTACTTCCGCGACGACAACTGGGACGAGGGCATGGTGGAGGGTATGCGCGAACTGGGCAAATACCTGCTCGACCCTGAGCTGATGGCCCGCGAACAGAATGAGAAACGGGAAGACCGGTTCATCCTGCTCTTTCTCTTCTTGTTTGTGATTTGTGCCCCTGCCGCCCTCATCTACCTGGCCATCCGTCTCTCCAAGAAGTGCCCCAACTGCGGCAAGTACAAACTGAAACTCACCCACACCGAGACGCTCTATAAGAACGCACGAGGCAAGAAAGTACGCTACACCTACACGTGCCAACATTGTAGGCATCAGGTTGTCAAAGACCGCTATACCGACTATGGCAGCTCGTCCGGGAGCAGTTCCTCGGGCGGCGGAGGCGTGTTCGGCGGCGGAAGTTTCGGCGGCGGAGGCGGCTTCGGCGGAGGACACTATGGTGGCGGACACTTCGGCGGAGGAGGCGCACACACAAAATTCTGAATTCAATCATTCAACAAATAAACATTAATTCCTTACTAACAATCACCTATGAAAAAGAGCAAATCTGTTTTGATTTTCGGACTCATCGTCCTCGTTCTCGTCCTATGGGGCGTGAAAGCCTACAACAACATGGTTACACAGGAAGAAGGCGTCTCAACCGCCTGGGCTAACGTCGAAAGCCAGTACCAGCGCCGTGCCGACCTCATCCCCAACCTGGTCAATACCGTCAAGGGCTATGCTGCCCACGAGAGCGAGACCCTGCAGGCCGTCGTCAACGCCCGCACCAAGGCCACGTCCATCAACATCGATGCCGACAACATGACCGCCGAACAGCTTCAGGAGTACCAGAAGGCTCAGAGCGAAGTGGGCGGAGCACTTGGACGACTCATCGCCATCAGCGAGAACTACCCCGACCTGAAGGCCAACCAGAACTTCCTGGAACTGCAGGCTCAGCTCGAGGGTACGGAGAACCGCATCGCCGTGGAGCGAAAGAACTTCAACGATGCCGCCAAGAAGTACAACACCTACATCCGCAAGTTCCCACAGAGCCTCCTTTCGGGCGTCTTCGGTTTCGACAAGAAGCCTTACTTCGAGGCAGAGGAAGGCTCTCAGAAAGCCCCCACGGTGCAGTTCTAACCCGCTCCGGAACCTCCGGAAAACCTGGAATATCCGGAAAACCCGGAACTAAACCTCGGCTGATAGCCGAACTAAACCTCCGGCGAAGCCGGAACTAAACCCCTAAACCAAGCTACATGAACGACAATCAGCGCTACATGATGCGAGGCGTTTCCGCCGCCAAGGAAGACGTCCACAACGCCATCAGGAACATCGACAAGGGGCTCTATCCGAAAGCCTTTTGCAAAATCATACCTGACCTTCTGGGCGGCGACCCCGACTACTGCAACATCATGCACGCCGACGGGGCGGGCACCAAGTCGTCGCTCGCCTACCTCTACTGGAAGGAGACGGGCGACCTCGGCGTCTGGAAGGGCATCGCCCAGGACGCCCTCATCATGAACATCGACGACCTGCTCTGCGTAGGCGCCACCACGGGCATCCTCGTCTCGTCCACCATCGGGCGCAACAAGATGCTCATCCCGGGCGAGGTCATAAGCGCCATCATCAACGGCACGGACGAGCTGCTTGCCGAGCTCCGCGCGATGGGCGTGGGCGTCTATGGCACGGGCGGCGAGACGGCCGACGTGGGCGACCTCGTGCGTACCATCATCGTCGACAGTACCGTCACGTGCCGCATGCGCCGTAGCGACATCATCGATAACGCCCACATCTCGGCCGGCGACGTCATCGTGGGCCTCTCCTCCACGGGTCAGGCCACCTACGAGCGCCAGTACAACGGCGGCATGGGCAGCAACGGGCTCACCAGCGCCCGCCACGACGTCTTCGCCAAATACCTGGCCGAGAAGTACCCCGAGAGCTACGACCATGCCGTCCCCCACGAACTGGTCTATTCGGGCCGCCTGCGCCTGACCGACCCCGTCAAGGGCACCTCGCTCAACGCCGGCCAGCTCGTGCTCTCGCCCACACGCACCTACGCCCCCGTCATCAGCCGTCTGCTGGACGAGATGCGGCCCCGCGTACACGGCATGATCCATTGTACGGGCGGCGCCCAGACCAAGATACTCCATTTCGTCGACGGGCTGCGTATCGTCAAGGACAACATGTTCCCCATCCCCCCGCTCTTCCACACCATCCAGGCGCAGAGCGGTACCGACTGGGCCGAGATGTACAAGGTGTTCAACATGGGCCATCGCATGGAGATCTACCTCGCGCCCGACGACGCCCAGCAGGTTATCGACATCGCCCGCACGTTCCACATCGACGCCCAGGTCGTCGGCCATGTCGAGGCGCTCCCCGCCTCGTCGGGCAAGCCGCGCGAGCTGGTCATCCGTTCCGAATACGGCGAATACATCTACTAAAACCCCCGTTTTCATCCATTCAAAAACACTCAAAAAATTTTCTGACAACATGGAAGATTACAAAAAGACATGCCTTTACGACAAGCACGTGGCCTTGGGCGCCAAGATGAGTCCGTTCGGCGGATTCGACATGCCCATCGAGTACTCCACCATCAAGGACGAGCACATGGCCGTCCGCACGGCCTGCGGCATCTTCGACGTCAGCCACATGGGCGAAATCTTCGTCTGCGGCCCCGACGCCCAGAAGTTCGTCAACCACATCTTCACCAACGACATCACGGACGCCCCCTACGGCAAGATCTACTACGGCATCATGTGCTACCCCGACGGCGGTAGCGTGGACGACCTGCTGGTCTATAAGATGCAGGGCGACCTCTACCTGCTGGTGGTGAACGCCGCCAACATCGACAAGGACGACGCCTGGATCCGCGAGCAGGCTGCGGGCTACGACGTCGTCATCGACAACAAGTCCGACGTCTATGGCCAGGTGGCCGTGCAGGGTCCTCAGGCCGAGGAGAAGGTGGAGCGCCTGCTGGGCCTCGCCGTCAAGGACCTCGCCTTCTACACGTTCAAGGAGATTGACGTCGATGGCGAGACCATCATCGCCAGCCGCACGGGCTATACGGGTGAGGACGGCTTCGAGCTCTACGGCTCGCACGCGTATATTAATAAGGTATGGGACGTGCTCGTGGGCTCGGGCGAGGTCGCTCCCTGCGGCCTGGGCTGCCGCGACACGCTCCGCTTCGAGGTCGCCCTGCCGCTCTACGGCCACGAGCTCAGCCCCGAGATCTCGCCCCTCATGGCAGGCCTCGGCATGTTCGTCAAGCTCGACAAGCCCGAGTTCATCGGCAAGGAAGCCCTGGCCGACCAGAAGGCTAACGGCGTGAAGCAGAAGGTCGTCGGCATCGAGCTGCACGACAAGGCCATCCCCCGCAACGGCTATCCCGTCGAGGTCAACGGCGAGCCCGTAGGCGTCGTCACGACGGGCTACCACGGCCTCTCCGTCGATAAGAGCATCTGCATGGCGCTCGTCGACGCCCGTTATGCCGCCCTCGACACCCCCGTCGAAATCCGCATCCGCAAGAAGACCTTCCCGGGTACCGTCGTCAAGAAGAAATTCTTCAACAAGAGCTACAAGAAGTAGTTTAGAGTTAATAGTTTATAGTTTATAGATTATAGATTATAGTTTAGAGTTTTAGAGTTATCGCAAAAAATAATTATCAATTACCAATTATCAATTTTTATAAGGTTATGGCAAAAGTAGAAACCGGCCTCAAGTATGCCGAAACACACGAGTGGGTAAAAGTAGAAGGTGAATTTGCATTCATCGGAATTAGCGACTACGCGCAGCACGAGCTGGGCGACGTGGTCTATGTGGACCTCCCTGGCAAGGGCGAGTACATCACGAAGGGCGAGGACTTCGGCGCCGTGGAGAGCACCAAGGCCGCCAGCGACCTCATCGCTCCCGTCAGCGGATGCGTCGAGGAGGTCAACACGGCCCTCGACGACACCCCCGAGCTACTCAACGAAGATCCCTACGCCAACTGGATGCTCAAGGTGAAGCTGGCTGACGCCTCCGAGCTCGACAGCCTCATGGACGCCGCCGCATACGAAGCTTTCTGCGGATAATGAATTAATTTAGAGTTAAGAGTCTTATTTTTTTCATAATGCACCCTTACATTCCCCACACTCCGGATGATATCCGCAAGATGCTGGACACGGTGGGTATGAAGTCGCTCGACGACCTCTATGCCGACGTGCCGCAGGAATACATCTACAAGGGCGACTACGACCTGCCCGACGCCATGAGCGAGGACGAGATCCGACGCTTCTTCGAGGACCTTGCCGCCCGCAACGTCAAGATGACCTGCTTCGCCGGACAGGGCTGGTACGACCATTGCACCCCCTCCGTCATCCCCTACCTCACCCAGCGTAGCGAGTTCCTAACCGCCTACACCCCCTATCAGCCCGAGATCAGCCAGGGCACGCTCCGCTACATCTTCGAGTTCCAGAGCATGGTCTGCGCCCTCACGGGCCTTGAGGTCAGCAACGCCTCGATGTACGACGGTCCCACGGCGGCTGCCGAGGCTGTGCGTATGGCCATCGCCTCCACCCGCAGAAAGGACGTCGTCCTCATCGCCTCCACCCTGCTGCCGCAGGTCAAGGAGGTGGTACGCACCTACGCCTCCTACTCCGGTACCGTCATCGAGGAGCTTGCCGCATCCGACGGCCAGACGTCCCTCGACGCCCTCACGGCAGCCCTCGCCAGCGGACGCGTGGCAGGCGTGCTCGTGCCGAACGTCAACGCCTATGGTATCATCGAGGACCACACGGGCTTTGCCGAGGCCGTCCACGCCGCCGGAGCCCTGCTCATCGAGTACTGCGACCCCTCGACCCTGGCCGTCCTGAAGAGCCCGGCCGAATGGGGTGCCGACGTGGCCGTGGGCGACGGACAGAGCCTGGGCATACCCCTCTGCTACGGCGGTCCCACGCTCGGCTTCATGGCCTGCCGGAAGGACTACCTGCGCAAGCTGCCCGGACGTATCGTGGGCGCCACGACCGACCGCGACGGCAAGCGTTGCTTCGTCCTCACCCTCCAGGCCCGCGAGCAGCACATCCGCCGCGACAAGGCCACCAGCAACATCTGCTCCAACCAGTCGCTCATGGCGCTCTGGGTCACCATCTACCTCTCGCTCCTTGGCCCGAAGGGCCTGGCGGAGGTCAACGAACGCTCCAGCGCCTCCGCCCATTACCTCTGCGACCAGCTCCTCGCCACGGGACGCTTCACCCCCGTCAGCAGCAAGCCCTTCCTGAAGGAGTTTGCGCTCGACTACCAAGGCGACGCCCGTGCCCTCCACAAGGCGCTGGCCGACAAGGGCATCCTGGCAGGCGTCGTCACAGGCGACCATCGCATCTGCTTTGCCGTTACCGAGAAGCGCACCCGCGAAGAAATCGATTGTCTGATTAAAGAAGTAAAGGAGGCTGCCCTATGAGATACTACGACCACCTGATATTCCACTATTCCAAGCCCGGCCGTTGCGGCTATACCCTGCCGAAGGCTGCCGCTCCCGAGGCCTCCACGGCCGTTCCTGAAGGCCTCCGCCGTGCGTCGGCTCCCACCCTGCCCGAGGTGAGCGAGGTGGACGTCGTCCGCCACTACACCAACCTCTCGCAGATGAACTTCGGCGTCGATACCGGCTTCTACCCTCTGGGCAGCTGCACGATGAAGTACAACCCCAAGATCAACGAGGAGGTTGCCGCCCTGCCCGCCTTCGCCGCCATCCATCCCCTGCAGCCCGTCGCGACCGTCCAGGGCGTGCAGGCCGTCTATCGCGGCATGGAGCAGATGCTCTCGGCCATCACGGGCATGGCCTACTTCACCCTCAACCCCTGCGCGGGCGCCCACGGCGAGCTCACAGGCCTGATGATCATGCGCGCCTACCATCGCAGCCGGGGCGACATCGCCCGCACGAAGGTCATCGTCCCCGATAGCGCCCACGGCACCAACCCCGCCTCGGCAGCCGTCTGCGGACTGGATGTCGTCGTCGTCAAGTCGAATGCCGACGGCCTCGTCGATGTCGAGGACCTCAAGCCCCTGCTGGGCCCCGACCTCGCCGGCATCATGATGACCAACCCCAACACGCTGGGCCTCTTCGAGCGCGACATCAAGCAGATTGCCGCCCTCGTCCACGAAGCCGGCGGCCTGCTCTACTACGACGGCGCCAACATGAACCCCCTCATCGGCCGTGTCCGCCCCGGCGACATGGGCTTCGACATCATGCACCTCAACCTCCACAAGTCGTTCTCCACGCCCCACGGCGGCGGCGGCCCCGGCAGCGGCCCCGTGGGCGTCGCAGCCTTCCTGAAAGACTACCTCCCCTACCCGCACACCACCGCCGATGGACTTGCCCGCCCCGCGAAGAGCGCAGGCCGTGTCAGCGGCCACATGGGCAACTTCGGCGTCATCCTGCGCGCCTATGCCTGGCTGCTCACCATCGGCCGCCAGCATGTGCGCGAGGTGGGCCCCGTCGCTACGCTGGGCGCCAACTACGTCAAGGAACGCCTCCGCGACGCCTACAAGCTCCCCATCCCCGGCGTCTGCAAGCACGAGTTCGTCTTCGACGGGCTCATCAACGACGGCGCCCGCGAGGGCAAGGAGGGAGCCACCACGCTCGACGTGGCCAAGCGCCTGCTCGACTTCGGCTTCCATGCGCCCACCATCTACTTCCCCCTTCTCTTCCACCAGGCCCTGATGATAGAGCCCACGGAGACGGAGAGCAAGGAGACGCTGGACGCCTTTATCGCCGTCATGCATCGCATAGCCGCCGAAGCCGCCGAGGATCCCGACATCCTCCATGCCGCACCCCACGCCTGCCCCATCAGCCGACCCGACGACACCACGGCAGCCAAACACCCCGTCATCAGCTGGACAGACCTGCAGGCGGAATAGACAACGGACAGAGCAGCGAGGACCAACAAAACTTGTTTGATTGGCCGAGTCGTGACGGACGAAGGCGAAGCCAAGGTCAAAAAAAGAAAGGGATGGACCTCGAATCGAAGCCCATTCCTTGGGTTATGAAGTTAAAAGGGTTAGAATCCGAGTCCTTTCAGCCATTTTTCCACGCGGGCCTTGCCGCTGCGGACGTCGTGGCCAGCAATAGCAAAACCTTTGGTAACGTTGGCATTCGGATAGGCCTGCTTGATGTCCTCGACGGTAGAGCCCAGACCGCTGCCCTCGTGGGTGGTGAAGGGGATGACGGTCTTGCCGTTCAGGTCGTTGTCGCGGAAGAAGGTGAACATCACCTGCGGATAGGTGCCCCACCAGATGGGGCCGCCGACGAACACGGTGTCGTAGGGAGCCACGTCGATGCTGTCCTTATAGTCAGGCAGTTCGCCGTCCTTGGCTTCACGCTTGGCAACCTCTATCAGCTGCATGTAGGACATGTCGTAGTCTTTTTCGGCCACGATTTCAAACTGGTCGGCACCCGTCAGCTCGCTGATGTAGTCCGCCACGATTCTGGTGTTGCCCACCTTGATGTTTCCAACGGAGTAGTTCTCGCCAGCATGGGAGAAGAACACTACTAATGTTTTTTTCTTTTCTGCCATAGTTGCTTTTTTATTGGACTTTGTTGTTTTCCTGGCCGGTTTCTGCGGCAAATTGCCGGCAGCAATACCTGTCGTAGCGGCCAGCATGGCCAGCAGAGACAATAGGATAGCTTTTTTCTTCATTCTGTTCAATTATGCAGTTTTGTTTACGGTTTATAAGACATCGTTCCACTCTACGCCATTCATCGCCGCAAAGGTACGGCAAAAAACAGAGTTGGGACGTACACATTTTACGGTTTGATTTACCATTTTCGCAGATTTTCGAGTTGACATTGACTCATTATGTGCCGCCGATGCAGAATACTGAATCGCCGCACAAGAAAAGCGCCAATTGGCTCCCCAAGACTAAGTTTTTCTCGGAGCTCCTATTCTTTTTCTTACAACCCAATTGGGTTAAAGGAAAAAAAGGGTTGGAAAACATCCGGGTGACGGGGGCCTATTCGATGCCTGGCTGGATGGTCAGCCGGGCGGGTTCCATGCCCTCGGCCGCAAAAGTCACGACGACGGGTGCGGCCGGTGCACCGGCACCGGCTCCGCCTTCGCCGGGGGCTATGTAGGCCACCAGACGGCCTCCCCCGAGCATCTTGACGGGCGACTGGGGGGCGGACATGTCGAAGCCCAGGGCGTTCTCCATGCCGAGCAGGCGGCCGGCGCCGTCAAGCGTGCAGGTGACGGGAGCCATGCTCATGCGGACGCGATGCCCCCCGGCATCGACGGCTTCGACCAGCACCTGGGCCAGCGCGGTGGTCTGGCTGAGGAGGGTGGCGCGGAGGCGGACGGCGTCGCCCGTCGTGGGGATGGCATAGCGGACGACGGGGTTGCCGGAGGCGTCGCAGCCCTCGCCGACGAGCTCGCCTGCGGCGTAGGGCACGAGCCAGGTGATGATGCCCGTCTCCGGGTCATAGGGCTTCAGCTCGCCCACCACCTCCACCGAATCGGGCGCGGAGGCACGCCGCAGCAGACGGGCCTGGGGGGTGTTGGTGTAGCAGACGACGCGGATGTCCTGCCCGTCCTGGTAGTTCCACATGTCCGCGGCGTCCGTCGAGAGCATGGGACGGCGTGCGGGAGCGGGGGCGGCGTCGCCCTCCCCCCCTGCGCGGCGGCGGGGCTGGCGCTCGGGGTAGGTGCCGACATAGACCATCGGCTCGTCGGCCCACAGCGACTGGCGGAAACGGCCGCGCGGCTTCATGAATCCGGCAAAATCCACCAGGCCGGTACCCAGTCCGCGCGACGGCCAGGCGCCCGACTCGCCCAGATAGTCGAGGCCCGTCCAGACGAACTGGCCGAAGATGTGGCGGTTGTCGCGCACGGCCTTCCACTGGTCGTAGCCGGTGCCGGTCTCGCTGCCGTAGATGATGCGCCGGGGGTAGGCCTCGTGGTCAGTAAGGTAGCGGTTTTCGGTATAGTTGTAGCCGACGACATCGACGGCCTCGGGATAGGCGGTCTCGTTGCTCATCACCACGCCTGCCAGGGCACCTGTGACGGGACGGGTGTAGTCGATGCGGCGTACGATGTCGGCCAGGCGGAGGGCAATCTCGCCGATGCGCTCGGCACGGGGGGCATCGGGCTTATAGCCGCCGTACATGGGCTGGCTGATGCTGGTGCCGTCGAGGACGGGGTGTGAGTAGGGGTCGTTGGGGTAATCGACTTCGTTGCCGATGCTCCAGAGGAAGATGCTGGGGTGGTTGCGGTCGCGCCGCACCATGTCGGCCACGTCGCGGTCAATCCATTCGGCGAAGAAGTCGTAGCTGCCTTCGAAGCCGGGCTCGCCCTTGTTCCATCCCTTCAGCCATTTGCGCTTGGGGTATTCCCATTCGTCGGACGCCTCGTCCATGACCAGAAGGCCGAGCTCGTCGCAGAGGTCATAGAGGTCGGGGTTCTGTGGGTTGTGGCTGCAACGGATGGCGTTGGCACCCATCTTCTTCAGCTCCAGCAGGCGGCGTCGCCACACGTCGCGTGGCACGGCGGCACCCAGCACACCAGCATCGTGGTGCACGCAGACGCCCTTCACCTTCAGGTTCCTGCCATTGAGGAAGAAGCCCTCGTCGGGCGTGAAGAGGAGCGTGCGCAGTCCGGCACGGTAGGAGGTGGCATCGGTGGTGACGCCATTCCGCAGCAGCTCGGTACGGAAGGTATATAAAAAAGGAGAACTGACGTCCCAACAGCGGGGGTTGGGGATGCGGAGCATGGTCTGCGCGACGCCTGTCGAGAGGGGTGTCTCGGCGCTGGCCACCACGCTGTCGCCATCCAGGAAGGTGAACCGGACGGCATAGCTGTCCCCGTCGCGGGTGCCGTCGGCACTGGTGCTGACCTGCACGACGGCTTCTTTGCCGGCCATCTGCAGCAGGCGGTAGGTTGTTCCCCACTGGGCGAGATGGGCTTCGGGAGCGGCCACGAGCCACACGTCGCGCCAGATGCCCGAGCCTGTGTACCAGCGCGAGTCGGCCTGACGGCTATGGTCAACACGCACCACCAACGTGTCGGCTGTGCCGCGGGGTGGCAGCTCGTAGCAGAACGATATGTAACCGTTTGGGCGGTAGCCCAGCATGTGGCCGCCCAGCCAGACAGTACTACGGTTGTAGATGCCGTCGAAGCAGACGTAGTGCCTGGCTGTCTCGTCGGATGCAGGCAGCACGAAGCCCTTCCTGTACCACCCCACTCCACCAGGCAGATAACCGGTACAACTGGCGAGGGTATCGGATGGTGTGGCCTCGATGCTCCAGTCGTGAGGAAGCGTCACGGGCCGCCACTCGGCGCTGTCGGTCGAGAACTCCCAACCGTCGTTCCAAAGCGTGGCCTCGCCGAAGCCGACGGGGTTGTTCACCTGAGCCACCATGCCTCCGCAAAGGCATACTGCGGCGAAGGCCGCAAAGAGGGAGAGTCGTTTCATAAATTAGGAATCAGGAATTAAGATGGAAGATGTATGATGTATGATGTATGATGGAAGATAACCATGAACCAGTATCGTCTTACTCGAAGTAGAAGTTGAAGACAATCATCCGGCTGCGGGCAGCGGCGAGTGACTGCGTGTACTTCAGCAGGTTCTTGTCGATGAGGTCGCTGCGGTCGTGGACGAGGATGTTGGGCAGCCCGAAGCAGAACTTCACCTCGGGGATGAGCTTAAAGAAAGGCAGATAGAAATCGCAGCCCAGGCCCACCTCGAAACCGAAGTCGAGGCGCCTCATCAGCAGTTCCTTCTGCTTCTTCACCGTAAGGTCGAGCATCGGCACCACGCCGGCCACCACGTAGGGGCGGTAGTTGTTGAAGCGCGGGGCGCTCCACTTCGCGTCGATGGGGACGGTGAAATAGGTCGATTTGATGGTCTGGCGGGTGGTGAGCCCTGTCTGATGCTCGCGAAACACCACCGTCTTGTCGCCAAAATACATGGTGGGGATGATGCGCAGGGAGAGTTCGTTGGTAAACCTCGCCTCGCCCAGCACACCTACGTTGAAGCCTGGGCTGTACGACGGCACATCGGCAAACCACGTCTCCTCGGTGCCATCTTCAAGCGTGTTCACCCAGCCATTGTGGACGAACTCCAAATCCTGGACATGCACGCCGAAGAGGAAACCGTAGTGCCAGGCGCGCATGTCGATGTACGGACGGTTTTGCACCTTCCGCGTCTGGGCCATCGCGGGCATCGGCCACGTCTGGGCCATCGCCACCAAGGCCAAAGCCAAGGCTATTTGCTGAATCCCTCGTTTTGTCATGACTGTCTTTTAAACGTAAAACTGCATTAATTAGTATAAAATAGGTGGATTTAACGGAATAAATTTGGCATTTCCCGTGATCCGTATTAATTTTGCGTTGGATTTCATCCTTCAAAAAAATGTATTTACGTATGACGGACGAAAACGTTTTTAGCGACAGGAAGGCGGCCTACTTCACATTGGGCTGCAAGCTGAATTTTTCGGAGGCATCGTCCATCGGACAGAGCCTGCGTGAGGCGGGCTATCGCACCATCCGCCCTGGAGAAAAGGCGGACGTCGTCGTCGTCAGCACGTGCTCCGTCACCGAGGTGGCCGACCGCAAGGGGCGTCAGGCCATCCACCGGCTGTCGCGCCAACATCCCGGAGCCCGCATCATCGTCACGGGCTGCTATGCCCAGCTCAAGCCCGACGAGGTGGCCGCCATACCCGGCGTCAGCCTCGTGCTCGGACAGAACGAGAAAAGCCGGCTGGCGGAATTTTTAGAATTGAAAAATGAGGAATTAGGAATTAGGAATTCTTCCAACGACAACAACTCTAACCCCTCACCCTTCACCCCTAACCCAACCGATAACCCCTCACCCCTAATTCCTAATTCCTCATTCCTAATTCCTAATTCTACGAAGGTCGTCTCCCCCCTTTGGGGCAAGGAGGCGGGCGAACCTGTCTTCATGCCCTCGTGCTCGCGTGGCGACCGCACGCGCTGGTGGCTGAAGGTGCAGGACGGGTGCGACTACTTCTGCTCGTACTGCACCATCCCCTATGCCCGCGGCCGCAGTCGCAACGGCAGCATCGAAAGCCTCGTGCGCCAAGCCGAGGACGCGGCAGCAGAGGGGGCGAAGGAGATAGTCATCACGGGTGTCAACATCGGTGACTTCGGCAAGACAACGGGCGAGACGTTCCTCGACCTCATCGGCGCCCTCGACGGCGTCAGGGGCATCAGCCGCTACCGCATCTCCTCCCTCGAGCCCGACCTGCTGACCGACGACATCATCCGTTTCGTGGCCCGTTCGCGAGCCTTCATGCCCCACTTCCACATCCCCCTCCAGTCGGGTTGTGACGAGGTGCTGCGCCTCATGCGCCGACGCTACGACTCGGCCCTCTTCCGCCAGAAGGTCGAACGCATCAAGGACATCATGCCCGATGCCTTCATCGGCGTGGACGTCATCGTAGGAACCAGGGGCGAGACGGACGACTTTTTCCGCCAGACCTACGACTTCCTCCGCGGGCTCGACGTCACGCAGCTGCACGTCTTCAGCTACTCCGAGCGGCCCGGCACGGCTGCGCTGAAAATCGACGGGGCCGTCAGCCCCAAGGAGAAACACCGCCGCAGCGAACAGCTGCTGGCACTCTCGGCCGAAAAGACGCGCGCCTTCTATGCCGCCCACATCGGCGCCACAGCCACCGTGCTGCTGGAGCATCAGAAACGGGGTGCTCCCATAGCCGGCTTCACCGAAAACTACATCCGCGTGGAGATGGCGCCATCCCCCACCCCCCTGAAAGACAACACCCTCGTCCATGTCCGTCTGGGCGGCCCGGGCGCCGACGGCACAGCACTAACAGGGAGATTGAAGATTGAAGATTGAAAAAGGAATGAAAATATCCGTCGTCATACTCTCTTGGAATGCCGAGCATCTGCTACGCCAGTTTCTCCCCTCTGTCGTACGACACAGCCAGGGCGAGGACATCGAGGTGGTGGTGGCCGACAACGGCTCCACGGATGGCTCGCTGGTGCTGATAGCAGCGGAGTTTCCCAGCGTGCGCATCGTAGCGCTCGACAAGAACTATGGTTTTGCCGAAGGCTACAACCGTGCCCTTGCCCAGGTGGATGCCGAGTATGCTGTGCTGCTGAACGACGATGTGGAGGTCACCGAGGGTTGGCTCGGCCCCCTCACCCGTTTCATGGACAGCCACACAGACTATGCCGCCTGCCAGCCCAAGCTGCTGAGCCAGCGCGACAAAACGCGCTTCGAATACGCCGGCGCCTGCGGCGGATTCATCGACCGCTATGGCTACCCCTTCTGCCGCGGCCGGATATTCAACACCGTAGAGGCCGACCACGGCCAGTACGACGCCCCTGCAGACCTGCTCTGGGCCACAGGTGCCGCGCTGTTTGTCCGCATGGCCGACTTCCGCGCCGTGGGCGGACTGGACGGACGGTTCTTTGCCCACATGGAGGAGATTGACTTCTGCTGGCGGCTGCGCTGCCGGGGACGGCGCATAGCCTGTGTGACCGCCAGCGTGGTCTGTCACGTCGGCGGTGCCTCGCTGGCTGCCGGCAGCCCACGCAAGACATTCCTCAACTTCCGCAACAACCTGCTGATGCTCTACAAGAACCTCCCCCCCGCCGAGCTGCGTCCCGTGATGCGACGCCGTGTCCTGCTCGACGTGGTGGCCGCCGTCAGTTTCCTCGTCAAGGGCGAGGGGCGCAACTTCCTTGCCGTCTTCCGTGCCCGCCGCGCCTTCCGCAAACTGAAGTCCGACTTTGCCGCCAGCCGCAGAGACAACGTCGCCGCCGCCACAGCCGCAGGCAACCCGTCGCTCTATGTCCCCGAACGCTATACACGCTCCATATTGGTGGAGTATCACCTCCGCCGCAGGCACACATTCAACCAACTTCCACACCTATGAAACAGCATCTTTTTCGCACGCTTATTGCCACCCGAGCCCTGCCCGTGCTCATCGCCCTCGCATCGTGCAACAGAACTGAGGCTCCACGCCTCTCCATCTTTGCCGACCACATCGCCACCATTGCCCAGCAGGAGGAAATCACCTATGCCGATGCCGCCACTCGTGTCCGCAACATGGGCTATACGGGAGTTGACGTCAGCACCAACATCCCGGCCCACCAACTCCACACGCTCGACAGCCTTGGGTTTGACCATGCTTGCGCCATTGCATGGATAGACTTCGTCTCCGGCCCGCAGGACAAAGCCGAAGAGCAGGCGCTGACCTTCATGGAACAAAGCGGGTGGACTCGGTTGTTGCTCGTGCCAGGGTTCCTGCCAGCCACAAGCGCCACGACGAGCGCAGTAACGGCTGATTCCGTCCTCTTCCTGCGAGACGACGCCATAGGACGTATCGCGGCCTTCGCCAAGCGCGCGTCAGAGCGCGGCTTCGAGGTAATGGTCGAGGATTTCGACAATCCTCGTTCGCTCTGTTACGACACGCCCTCACTCGACCGGCTCTTCGCCGCTTCGCCCGAGTTGGGCCATGTCTTCGACACAGGCAACTACCTCTTCAGCGGCGAGGACGTGCTGGGCGCCCTGGCTCACTTCATGCCCCGCATTCACCACGTCCATCTCAAGGACCGCCTTGCGCCTGCCGACGGCAAATCGCCTGCCGTGGGCAAAGGCATCGTTCCCTTCGAGCAGATAATCGACCGGCTTAGGGCATCACACTACAACGGCTGGTACACCGTCGAGCACTACGGCTCGTCGAACATGCTTGACGACGCGACATTCTCTGCCCACTATTTCTCTGCCACATACATGCGGCAGACGCCATAGGTCAGGCTCTGGACCGTGGCTGTGGCAAACCCAGCTTCGTGCAACATGGACAGGAACACAGGAGGCTTGGGAAACCGCAGGATGGAGTCAGGCAGATAGATGTAGGCGCCACGGTGGCCCGTCAGACACTTCCCCACCAAAGGCATGATGCGGTAGGCATAGAACTTGTAGCACCAGAGCAGGAAGCGGTTGTCGGGGAACGACAGCTCCAGCACTACCAGCCGTCCGCCAGGTTTCAGCACACGGCACATCTCCTGCAACCCCCGTGCCAGGTGTTCGAAATTCCTGACGCCGAACGCCACGCAGACGCGGTCGAACGTAGCGTCGGCAAACGTCATCGCCTCGGCATCGCCTTGCTGCAGTATCACAGGCAGTCCTACCGCCTTTCGCCGCCCCACCTCCAACATCCCCTCCGAGAGGTCTATGCCCACGATGTGCGACCCTGCCGCAGCCTTCTTCGCCACGCTGATGGCTAAGTCTGCCGTACCCGTTGCCACATCAAGCACAGATAGCGGCGTGTCCGTATCGACAATCCTACGCAGCGCCCGACGTCGCCAACGCTTATCGATATTCAGCGACGTGAGGTGGTTGAACCGGTCGTAGCCCGATGCTATGCTGTCAAACAGCGCTCGTATTCCTTCTTTCTTAGGCACAATGATAAAGATAAACAGATTTAATGAAATCCAGGGCGGACATAAACTTAAAACACGTAGAAACGCCACGAAGATAGTGCTTCGCAAACGATTATGCAAATCCTTTTCCGTTTTTTTCACCCAGACAGCCTTTATCTGTTGAAAACTTTTTCGCACGTCCTACTTTTTTTATACCTTTGCCGTCGAATAGTCCTATTGTTTCATCAACCAATTAAAAAAGTAATATGAAAGCAAAAGAAAGTGCCACGGGCAAATTAAGAGCCACATCAATGAAACATATTGCATGTGCCATCCTGATTGTACTGCTGGCAGCCTGCACAGGCAAGTCCTCCACCTCCACCCCAGCAGAGAATACCCCAACGAACAACAATAGTCAAACCATCATCAGTAACGAAACCATGCAAGAGAACATGCAGGAAGTGCTGGCCTACCTGAAAGAGTGCGGCACTTATTTCCTCGCCACCTCCGACGGCAATCAGCCGCGTGTGCGCCCCTTCGGCTCAGCCGAAATCATCAATGGCCGTCTATACATCATGACGGGCAAAGTGAAGAATGTCTATAAGCAACTCTCAGCAAACGGACACTTCGAACTCTGTGCCCTGAAGCCCACGGGCAGAGAGTGGCTACGACTCAGCGGAACACTTGTGAATGACGAGAGCCTCGCTGTCAAAGAAGAATTCCTGAAGCGCGAACCCAGCCTCAACTCGATGTACAAGGCCGATGACGGCAACATGGCCGTCCTCTACATCACCGATGCCACAGCACGATTCTGCGGATTCGGCGGCAAGGAACGGACTATTAAATTCTGAAAAACGACAAGAAGGAATAGCAGAAGATGAAAAACCGTTTTTTCCCGATGGTTGCCATGCTGCTGGCCATGAGCAGCACGGCACAAACGCTCGACCGCATGCAATGGTTCAACGAACCTGAACGATGGAACACCGAAGGCGGCACTCTCGTCATGGACGTCACGCCCCACAGCGACTACTGGCGCATTTCACACTATGGCTTCACGGTGGACGACGCTCCCTTCCTCTACACCCTGCGTGGTGGCGAGTTCGAAGCGAAAGTCAAAATCTCAGGCGACTATGTAGCCCGTTTCGACCAGGCAGGAATGATGCTCCGCATCGACAAAGAGAACTACATCAAGGCGGGTATCGAGTTCGTCGATGGAAAGTACAACCTCAGCGTCGTCGTCACCCACCATACCAGCGACTGGAGCGTCATCAAGCTCGACCGCCCCGTTCCCTACGTATGGATTAAGGCCGTCCGCCGTCTGGACGCCGTGGAAATATTCTATTCGTTCGACGACAAAGCGTACACCATGATGCGCAACTGCTGGCTGCAGGACAACACACCCGTAATGGTGGGCATGATGGCGGCCTGCCCCGACGGAGAAGGGTTTAAGGCCAGGTTTGAACAATTCCAAATCAAGCACCTTCCAGATCAGCGGAGGTTGGAGTGGCTCGATGAACACAAGTGAGATACATTCCTGCCCTGAGCTGATGGAACGCATCGGCCAAGTGGGGTTCTTGCCCCTTTTGGAAAGCGGAATCGGCGGCTTCTCGGCCGAAGCGATGATGGCTGAGGAATGTCGATACACGGTGTTTCCCGACGGCACGTGGGAGTGGCCGCTCTGGCAATGGAAGGGCGCGGCCATTCGCGAGGGGGCCAGCCTCTATGGCAAGTTCTTCGCAGGCAAGGCTGGATTCGTCAGCCGCGCATGGTGGCCCGACTTCTGCAACTGGCGACGAAGCCAGACACCACCACCCGCCGAGGACAGCATCGAGGACATCATCCTCTCCACCCTACGCGAACAGGGCAGCATGGTTGCCCGCGAGTTGCGTGCCGTATGCGACTTCACAGGAAAGAACATGCGCTCGAGGTTCGACGCCTACGTGGGACGGCTACAGATGTGCTGCCGCATCGTCACCGAGGACTTTGTCTATCCCACAGACAAACACGGACGCGAGTACGGCTTTGGGTGGTCGCTCCTCACCACGCCCGAACGCCTGGTGGGCAAGGAGGCCTGCCGCTCCGACCGAACACCTGAAGAGTCCTACCGGCGTATGGTGGAACACATGGCACGCCTGCTGCCCCATGCCACAGAGCGACAGATTACGAAGCTACTGAAATAGTTACAGAAAGACAGACTAACGGACTTCTTTTTTAGAATGCTTAAAAACCAAATAGTCTGAATTATTAGTCCAAATGAAATACTACGGAGAGCTGATTTCGCTGGTTGTGGCCTTGTCGTGGACAGCCACGGCGTTGTTTGCCGACATTGCCAGCCATCGCATCGGCGCCCTGCCGCTCAACCTCATCCGCATGGTGTTCTCGCTTCTCATGCTGGCCGCCATGCTGCTGATTGCAACAGGTACGCCCTTCCCCCTCTACGCCGATGGCACGGTGTGGATGTGGATGGCCCTCTCAGGCATCGTGGGCTATGTGTTCGGCGACTACTGTCTGTTCAATGCCTACGTCATCTTCGGCTCGAAGTTCGGCCAGCTCTTCATGACACTCGCTCCCCCCATCAGCGGCATCGCAGGCTGGGTGGTGCTGGGCGAGACGCTGTCGTGGCGTTCATGGCTGGCCATGCTGGTCACACTGAGCGGCATCGCCTTCTCCATCATCGTCCGGAGCGGACATACCCTCAAACTGAAGCTGCCCCTGCGTGGGGTGCTCTATGGCATCGGCGCCGGCATGGGACAGGGCATCGGACTGTTGCTAAGCAAGATAGGGCTGAACCATTACGCCGCCATGCTGCCGGCCGATGCGCCCGGGCAGGTGATGACCATGATGCCGTTCGCAGGCACGTTCATCCGTGCCGTATTCGGTCTGACGGGCTTTTTCCTCATCCTCGTCTTCCAAAAGTTTCTCGGGAAGGTTGCCTCCGCGCTGCACGACCGCAAGAGCATGCTCTTTGCCACCCTCACCACCTTCTTCGGCCCCTTCCTCGGCGTGTCGCTTTCGCTGATGGCCGTGCAATATGCCAAAGTAGGCATCGCCTCCACGCTGATGGCGCTTACGCCCGTGCTCATCATCGTACCCTATGCCCTCATCAACCACCAGAGAATCTCGCTCCGCGAAGTCATCGGCACCCTCATCACCGTCACAGGCGTAGCCCTCTTCTTCCTGCTGTAGCGGAATCATTGCCGACCACTGACATCGCTCCATTCGCCCGTCTCGAAGTCTATCTCAAAGCGTTCGGTATAGTGCAGTTCGCACTTGCCGTCGGCGAATGTCACGGGAAAGATGATGGTCTTCGACTCAGGCAGACCCGGATCCATCCATCGGTCGCCCACATAGAGATAGGTGGTCTGCTTCGTCCCCTTCACCGTCAGGATGGACGCCGCCTGCGTGTCGTAGCAGATGCTGTCGCCCACGTTTTCAAGCGGGCTCCAGCCCTCGGTTAGCGACTTGGATACCGACAACTTACATTGGTTCGGGTCCCAACCCGTGCAGGCAGACGAAAGCATGTAGTATCTATCCCCCACCCTGACAATGGCAGGGGCCTCGCGGCTCTGGTGGGCAAAGAGGATGTTGCACGAAAGGGCCTCGGTGTAGTCGTCCGACAGACGGAAGAGACCCAGATGCTGGTTTTCCTCGATGGTGGAGATGAAATAGGCCCGCCCGTCGGCGTCCTGAAAGACGTTGCAGTCGCGACTCTTGATGCCCAGCGGACGTCCGGCACGGACAAGTCGGTAAGGCCCGGCTACCTTGTCGCTGGTAAACACAGCCGCCTCCGAGGCACCATAGTTACGGCCCTCGTAGTGGCACCACACCACATACTGCCCCGTCCGCTCGCAGTAGAGCAGCTTCGGACGCTCAATGAAACGACGTCGTCCAAGGTCGGGCGTAGTCTCGCCGTTCTTGATGATTTTGCCCACGAATGTCCACGTCACCAAGTCGGGCGAACTATACATGTTCACGTCAGGGATCCACGGCTCGCTGCGGTCTTCGCCAATCATATACCACAGTCCGTTTTGGAAGAGGAATCCAGCGCCGTGGGCCTGCACCACGTTGCCATCAGTGTCACGCCACAGCTCGCCGTTCGTGATTACGGTACGTCTGTCCTTGGCCATCAGGCCGTTTGGCACAAGACAGAAAAACGCCAACAGGCAAGACAAAAAAATCTTTTTCATAATCGAGGATTTTTAAGATGAACAGAGAATTGAAGATAATATGCATTTTTTTTACTAGAGGAAGCGTCGGCACCAGTCATCGAAGACGGCAAGGCCATCGGAGCCGAACTTCTCGAGGCTGTGGCGGGCCTGGGCAGGGGTTTTCTCTTCGTCGAGACGGGTTTTGGAAAAGAATTTGTCGGCAAAGCAGATGAGCTGTTCCTCCAACGTGACGGGGCGCATGTCGCGACGGGGCATGGGCCAATGGTTCTCCTCAATTTGGCGGAGGGTTAGGCCGGTGCCGGTGTGTCGCTCACAGACAAGGGCATGGCGGGGATAGCCCTCGGCACGCAGGATGTCGGCGCCGATGATGCCGTGGCAGATATAGGGCTCAGTGCCGAAGCACTCGATGCCGGCGGCGTCGGTACGGAAGATGCCGAGGTCGTGCAGCATGGCGGCTTCGCGGACAAAGGCGGTGTCGATATCCAGCTCGGGATGGCGGGCGGCAAGGGCAAGGGCCTTGTCGGTCACACTGCGGCTATGGACAAGCAGGATGTGGCGCAGGGCGTTCTCCGTAGGATAATATTTGTTAATGATTTGCAATGGTTCCATTTTTTTGCTGTAATTTTGCGCAAAAATAGTGAATTTATGGATATCGAACAAATCCTGAACTACAAAATCTGGGGCATACGTCTCGTCGATCCCCTTATCTTCGCATGGAAGGTGTTTATTGTCGTTGTGGCGACAAAGGTGGTAATGACCATCATCAGGAAGCTGTTCGACCGTGCAGGCCGGAATCCGCGCAACGTCATGGACAAGACAACGCGCAGCTATCTGGAGCGCATCATCAAGACCATCATCTACATCATCGCCATCACCTCCATCCTCTACCTCATCCCTGGCATGGAGAAGGTGGGCAGCTCCATCCTGACCAGCGCAGGCATCATGGCGGCGGCCATCGGCTTGGCCTCGCAGGATGCGCTTTCAAACTTCATCGGCGGACTGTTCATCGTCATTAGCAAGCCCTTCCGCGTGGGCGACTACATCTCGTTGAACAACGGCGTGGCGGGCACCGTGACGGAGATTACGCTGCGCCACACCGTCATCGTCAACAACGAGAACCGCACCATCCTCGTCCCCAACAGCGCCATCAACTCAAGCACCATCACCAACAGCACGGTGCTCGACTCGCGCACCTGTGCCTTTGTGGAGATTGGGGTGTCGTACAACGAGAACCTGGACCGTGCCATTGAGGTGATGCGCGAGGAAGTGATGCGCCATCCGATGCTCATCGACGCCCGCTCGGAAGCGGACGTGGAAGCAGGCATGCCGCAGGTGAAAATAAAGGTCATCTCGCTGAACGACTCGTCCATCACCTTGCGTGCATGGGCATGGGCTGCCACCTCGGCCAACGCCTTCAACATGAAGTGCGACCTGCTGAAGAGCGTGAAGGAGCGTTTCGACCGCGAAGGCATCGAAATCCCCTACCCCTACTTCAATCAGGTGTTGGTAAAGTAAAATAGTTCTCTTACTTCACTCTCACATCCACATGCTTCAGCTTTCTCTTGTCTGACGAGGGGCCGTAGTAGATGCGATAGGTGCCGGGGGTGCAGGCGAGTGCTCCGGCATTGTTATCATAGACGCAAAGTTCCTTTTCGGTGAGGGTGAAGGTGACGCTCTGCTTCGTCTTTGCCGGAATGTTCACGCGCTTGAATCCGCGCAGGGCATAGCACGGGCCCTCCTTTTCGCCGAGCTTCGTCACGTAAAGCTGCACGACCTCCTCGCCGTCGTAGTGGCTGGTGTTCTTCACGGGAACAGTCAGCGCGATGCCTTTTTCCAGCTGGCTCTTGAGGGCAAGGAATCGTTTGGGAAGGCGCAGCGACAGTCTGCCGATGCTGAAAGATTTCGACACGGTGGCGCCGCCCCAGCGAGCACGGCCATACTTGAACGTGCTGTAGCTGAGTCCGTAGCCGAAGGGGAAGAGCGGGCGTTCGGTCATATAGCGATAGGTGTGACCGGCGTTCATGTTGTAGTCCTCGTAGTCGGGCAGCTGGGCGTCGCTACGGTGGAAGGTCACAGGCAGACGGCCTGCGGGGTTGTAGTCGCCGAAGATGACGTCGGCAATGGCGAGACCGCCGTCCTGGCCGTCGTACCAACCCTGCACGATGGCGTCGCAGCTCTGCGTCTCGGGCTCAAGGGCGATGGCCGAACCGGACATGTTGACATAGACGACACGCTTGCCTGCCTGACGGAGCAGCTGCAGGGTGTGACGCTGCACGATGGGAAGCTCGATGCTGGTGCGGTCGCCGCCCTTGAAGCCTTCGAAGTCAACCCGCATCTCCTCGCCTTCGAGCTGGGGCGAGATGCCGCCCACGTAGATGACGTCGTCGATGCCCTCCAGCGCTGCCAGCAGCTGCCCGTCGGTGAGAGGCTCCCTGACACCGAGGTCGAAGTTGAGCTGGGCGTCGGCATAGAGGAAGGAAAAGAGTATCTCTATCTTATAGTCCTTTCCCGCTTCCACGGCCACGGGCTTGCAGTCGGCCTTGCGTGAGCCGTGTCCCTGCCAGAAGTTGCTGATGGTCTCTCCGTTCACGAGCACCGTGCCACGTCCGTTGACAAAGAGGGTGAACAGCAGTTCCTCCGTACGGTCGGCGTGGTAGGTGGTGGTGTAGCGGGCGCTGAAGTTCTCCAGCGGCACACCGGGGGCGAACACGGTGTTGCCCGACGTACACAGCTGGAAGGGGGCGGACAGATGGGTCGTGGCAATGGGCTCGCCGGCAAGATCGACACCCGCGTAATAGACGGCGTCGAAGCCCTTGCCCGTCGGCGTGGAGCAATTGCCGAAGCGGCTCTGGAACGTCTCGGCGCCCACCAGCTCGCTTACCTTATTATAATATACGGCGTCTGGATTGCCCAGCTTGGCACGCACGCCTTCCAGCACGCTGTAGGTGCGACGGGCCATGCCATAGTAGTTGCCCCAATGGGCCAGCGAGTCGTTGGCGTTCGGGCCGATGACGGCCAGGCGCCGTTCGGACGTGTAGCGGCCGGCATCCAACGGCAGCACGCCGCGTTTGTTCTGCAGCAGCACCACAGCCTCGCGCCCCATGCGGTGGGCGAGGGCGTCGTGCTCGGCACAGGCGATGACGTCAGGCGAAATCTTCGTCCACTCCACAAGGCTGTCGGGGTCCATCTCGCCCAGCTGGAAACGGGCTCGCAGCAGGCGGAACACGGACTTATCGACCTGTTCCTCGGTGAGCAGTCCGCGACGCACGGCCTCGGGGATATGGCGGTAGGTGCCGCCGCAGTTGAGGTCGGTGCCGCTGATGACGGCATCGGCGGTGGCGCTGGCGGCGTCGGGATGGGTACGGTGGTTCTCGTAGTTCTTCGAGTAGAAGTCATCGATGGCGCCGCAGTCCGACACCACCACGTCGTCGTAGCCCCACTGGTTGCGGAGAATCTGCACCAGCAACGTATTGCTGCCGCAGCAGGGTTCGCCCTCAAGGGCATTGTAGGCACACATTACTTCCTTCACATGGCCCTCGCGAACCAGCCTCTCAAAGGCGTAGAGGTAGGTTTCCTTCAGGTCGCGCATCGAGATGTCCTCGGCGTTGAAGGCATGGCGCTTGTACTCGGGACCGCTGTGCACGGCATAGTGCTTGGCGCAGGCGTGCAGTTTATCGTACTTGCTGTCCTCGGGTCCCTGCAGACCACGCACCACGGCCAGTCCCATCGTAGCCGTCAGGTAGGGGTCTTCGCCGTAGGTCTCCTGCCCTCGGCCCCAGCGGGGGTCGCGGAAGATGTTGATGTTGGGTGTCCACACGGTGAGGCCCTCGTAACGGCCTGTTCCGCCGTGCTGTTCATACAGCGTGTGCTTGGCGCGTGCCTCGTCGCTGGCTGCCGTGAAAACCTGTTCCACCAGCTCAGGGTCGAACGATGCGGCCATGCCGATAGACTGCGGGAAGACGGTGGCAAGGCCCGAACGGGCATAGCCGTGCAGCGCCTCGCTCCACCAGCCATAGCGGCGGATGCCCAGCTCGGGGATGGCGACCGACTCGTCCATCATCAGCGATGCCTTCTGCTCCAGCGTCAGGCGGGAGACAAGGTCGGCGGCTCGCTCGTCGGGCGAGAGGTTGGGGTTCTGGTACGGATAGAGTGCCTGGGCCATAAGCCCACTTGCAAAGCAAAGCAGTAAGGCAAACAGAATGGATTGGCGTTTCATGGGATAATTTGGATTAATTGAAATTCGTATAATTCGTGTAATACGTGTCATTCGTAGTCATATAGGTGATTCATTAACTATACTGGGTAGCAATGGGATAGTACGAACTCTGGGCTGAAGGAACAGCAGACTTCATACGTCGTCTGGTTCGCGTCGCAGCATGCCGTTGTCCGGCAGCTGCCGGCAGGTGGTATCGCTACGGTAAGGGCGTGCAGACAATCCAGTTCGCGGATGCCCACGGCCTTGTACAGGGCCTCCTTGGCTGTCCACAGCAGCAGCTCGCCGTCGGGCGACACGAAGTGTGACGTGTCCAGCGCCGTCTGCTCCTCGTCGTTGACGAACTTGCGCACCACGCGCATGACCCTGTCCGTGCGGCGTTCGACGTCAACCCCGACGGCAAGCGTCGGATGCCAGACAAGGGCGGCGTAGCCTTTGGTGTGGGAGATGCTGATTTCGCACGAACCGTCGCCTATACACGGCCGTCCCGACGGCTCGTAGCATACGGTCTTATCCGAGCCTAAGCACAAGGCCACCAGCATCCTCACCGCCAGCCACTCCTGGCGACGGGTGGGGTTGCGGAGCGACGAAATGCCCTCCTCCACTTGCTTCAGCACCTGCGCGGGCAGCAGGACAGACAGCTGGCTGAGCAGCTCGTCCTCACGCTCGGTAATCTGCCACACGGCCAGACCACCGCCGTCGCCCCATGTCGTCTTACTCAGCAGCATGCACCACAACCTTCACTTTCACAATACGGCGGGCATCCATCTCAAGCACCTCAAACGAGTAGTTCTCGTAGTCGATGGTCTCGTTCAGACGGGGGAAGTCGCCCTTCAGCTCCAGCAGCAACCCCGCCAGCGAGTCGGCGTCGCCCGACACCTCGTCAAACGTGTCGTCGTCTGCCCCCACCACCTTGCAGAAGTCAGAGAGGAGCGTCTTGGCCTCAAACACATACGTGTTGCTGTTCAGCTTCGTGTAGCTCTTGTCCACCTCGTCATACTCGTCGTTGATTTCGCCCACAATCTCCTCCAGTATATCCTCCATGGTGACGATGCCCAGCGTGCCGCCGTACTCGTCCACCACGATGGCGATGTGGCACTTGTCGCGCTGGAACTCGCGCAGCAGCTCGTCAATCTGCTTCGTCTCCGGCACAAACACCGCCTTACGCATCAGCTGCTGCCAGTTGAAGTCGGCCGGACGGTCGAGATAGGGCAACAGGTCCTTGATGTAGAGGATGCCGCGGATGTTATCCACCGTGTCCTCATACACGGGAATACGCGAAAAGACATTCTCTGCCACAAACCGCAGCACCTCGGCATAGTCTTCCGAGACGTCCAGCGCCATCAGGTCCAGACGCGACGTCATCACCTCCTTCACCGTCTCGTCGCCGAAGCGGATGATGCCCTCGAGGATATTCTGCTCTTTCGACAGCTCGCGCTTGTCCGTCAGCTCCAGCGCCTGCTCCAGGTCATCGACGGAGAGGTTGTCGCCGTGCTGCGGCATCCTGTCCGCAATGGCCGACGACTTGGCCAGCACACCAGCCAACGGCGAAAAGACTTTCGTCAGGACGTAGATGACAGGCGCCACGCGACGGCAGAAGCGCAGCGAATGGCTTGCCGCATACAGCTTGGGCATGATTTCGCCAAACAGCAGCAGGATGAAGGTCAGCAGCACCGTAATGCACAGAAACTCCACCCACGGAGCCGCAAAGTGGAAGATGCTCATCAACGCGTAGTTCGTGAGCAGGATGATGGTGACGTTGACCAGATTGTTCGTTATCAGTATGGTGGCAAGCAACCTCTCCGAGCGTTCCAGCAGACGCAGTATGGTGCGGTCCCTCAGGCTGTCACTCTCCTCCAGCGCCCCCTTATCCGAGGGCGACAGGGCGAAGAAAGCTATCTCTGATGCCGACACATAGCCCGAGCACACCAGCAACAACACCGTCAGCACCAGCGCCACCACAGCACCCCACGTAGGCGACGTCACCGAAACCAAAGCAGCCAGTTCCATTTTTTACAGTTAACTAATATAGACTATCAGACTTCAGACTTCAGACTCCAGATAATAGTCCCTCATTTGAATCGTTAGCAGAACATTCATCTGTCAGTCTGAAGTCTGTAAGTCTGAAAGACATTTTTTCTTAACTCTTAACTCTTAACTTATAATTATTCCAGGTCGTCAGCCGAAGCATCCTCGTTCACGACCATCGATGAAGGGCGTTCGCCCGCCGTAGCCCGCGGCAGCAGCTCCAGCGTGTCCCCATACACCTCGCACACCGTGCGGTGGATGCCGTTCTGGTCGTCATACGACCGATAGCGCAGCTTCCCCTCCACGTAGATGCGGTCGCCCTTGTGGACATACTTCTCCACCGTCTCGGCTATCTTGATGCCCCAGAAGATGATGTTGTGCCACTCTGTGCGGTCGGGCACCGTCGTGCCGTTCGACATGGTGTAGCCACGGTCTGTCGTAGCCAGCGTAAAGCTCGCCACGGCGCTGCCCGAGTCGAAGTAGCGCACCTGCGGCTCACGCCCCACATTTCCAATTAGAATAACCTTGTTGATAGACATACTATGTGCAATTTACAATTTGGGCGTAAAGGTAACACATTTTTTCGACCTCTGCAACAAAATCCCCACATACTTTAAAAAATGGGTTGACATTCGCCGTCTAATCCACGTCTTTGCCGTTTCCTGAAAAGGTTGACGCTGCTGTGCGGATTTTTTGAACACAGATTACACGGATTATTTCGAACACGAATCGCACGAAATCTTGAAGCAGCGAGAGCCAACAAACTTGTTTGATTGGCCGAGTCGTGACAAGATTTCGTGTGATTCGTGTTCGAAAAGCCGTTTTACCTGTATCGTTTTTTACACTAATAGCTACAGCACTGCCGATTATGTTTTTTTCATTCTACTACTTTTTGTTTTTCCTATCATTCGTTCAGGTTTTTCCGTAAAATTAATAAACAAAGACTTACCCTATAGAGCCAGTTCAAAAAATACGTTGGTGTAGATTGATGTAGATAAATGTAGAACTTTTTGCTTTCTACATCGCGTAAGCATCTTCTAATCAACGTGCAGGGTCGGCTGATGTAGGAATGTAGCATTTTTTCATGTTTTTTTAGAAGAGACGTTTGTTTGCCCCGGACTTTTTCCGGAAATCAAACGTTGTTGGTAAACACGGGCCGTGTTTATTTAAACGCCGCCCCTGTTTATTTAAACACGGCCCGTGTTTACCAACGAAGTCAAACGTGCAGAAAAGCATGCCCCCTTTCCGCACAGGGAAAGGGGGCGTCCGCACGCAGGAAGAGGGCCCCGTTCGGACGGATTTGCAATCCGGCCGCTTTGAATAGAGGGATTTGCAATCCCTCACCATTAGCTCTGTCGCAGGCTGGGGATTACAAATCCCCTCCTCACCGCAGCCGGATTGCAAATCCGGCTGAACGGGCCTTGTTGTTATCTGCTCTGCTTATGAATCGTCTATAACCCGAAGGGGTTGCCAAACGGATTACCGCCAAAAGGATTGCTGAAGGGATTCCTCATGCCGGGGGCATCGCCTCCGCCTTGGCCGCCCATGCCGATTTCGGAAGTCTCGAGCATGTACGACTCGATTTCCACTTCGGTTACTGTACTCTCTGGTTTGGTGTACTCTTTCATTTTACGATTACTTTTTTACCGTTAATAATATAGATTCCGCTCTCGGGATGTTCCACTTCGCGACCTTGCAGGTCAAGGTATTTACTATTTGACGATTGACTTTTTACGATTTGCAGGTCATCGATGTCCGTTGCGTCGCCATCCTCGCCCCACACGGTCATGCGGATGGGTGTGGCGGACGAGCTGGCGGGCAGCACCTGCTCGCTGCCGCGCGACGCTATCTTCAGGTAGAAGCGCATGGGCTTCATGGTCGTGGAGGTCGTAGGCGTGTTCCACTTGCCGCTGCCCAGGAGGCGGCAGTCGTAGATGTCGTTGTACGTCAGCGTCTCGTAAGCCCCCTTGAAGGTGAACGACAGGGATGTCGTGGAGCAGTCCACCTGATTGGCGGCTGTGGCGTAGAGCGTGGCTTCGTTGACGGTGATGGTCTTCACGCCCGTCTCCTTCGCACGGATGAGGTAAGGATGGTTCGCGCGGAGCGTCCCGCTCTTCACCTTGAAGATTTCGATGGTCAGCTCGTCAATCGTGCCGTCGTCGTCATAGTCATACTGCCTTGCGGCGTTGATGTAGGCCAACTCGAACTCCTCCAACAGTTCCGCCGTCACCGGAATCTCAAACGGCACGTACAGCGACTGCCAGCTGGTGTTCCCGAAGTTCCGCTCATACGATATCTGCTTTAGCGGGATATCCTGCGGTACCGTCAGCAACTGGTACGTATCGGGCAGCGTGAGCGTGTTGTTCTCCTCGTCGTCATAGTCCAGCTTCCGCCCAATCGTATTCCCCTCGGCATCCACCGCCTCAAAGTTGTAATTCCCTTCCAAAATGGTAAAGCTTTTCCAGATATCCTGCGAAGCGAGGTAATCAGCCTTGCTTCCTTCGGGAACATGGAAAGTGATATTTTCAGCCTTGCTGAAAGAATCGTCGAAAATCCAAGGCGGGGTTGTGCCTAAAAAAGTTACATCGGTTAGATTTGTACCTGAAAACGCATCATTACTGATTTCATCCAAAGATGTTCCAAAGGTTACGCTTTTCAGATTAGGGCATTCCGCAAAAGCATTCCATTCAATCGTCGTGACGGAGTTGCCGATGGTGACGCTCGTCAGGCCGGAGCAGGAAGAGAAAGCCCCGTCTCCAATCGTCGTGACGGAGTTGGGGATGGTGACGCTCGTCAGGCCGGAGCAGCCAGAGAAAGCAAAGTCTCCAATCGTCGTGACGGAGTTGGGGATGGTGACGCTCGTCAGGCTGGAGCAGCCTTCGAAAGCATAGTCTCCAATCGTCGTGACGGAGTTGGGGATGGTGACGCTCGTCAGGCCGGAGCAGTTATAGAAAGCAGATTGTCCTATCGTCGTGACGGAGTTGGGGATGGTGACGCTCGTCAGGCCGGAGCAGTTATAGAAAGCTTGATATCCAATCAGCGTGACGGAGTTGGGGATGATGACGCTCGTCAGGCCGGAGCAGTCAGAGAAAGCATAGTCTCCTATGGTCGTGACGGAGTTGGGGATGGTGACGCTCGTCAGGCCGGAGCAGCCATAGAAAGCCCCGTCTCCAATCGTCGTGACGGAGTTGGGGATGGTGACGCTCGTCAGGCTGGAGCAGTATAGGAAAGCAGATTCTCCTATCGTCGTGACGGAGTTGGGGATGGTGACGCTCGTCAGGCCGGAGCAGACAGAGAAAGCACTCGCTCCAATCGTCGTGACGGAGTTGGGGATGGTGACGCTCGTCAGGCTGGAGCAGTTATAGAAAGCATAGCTTCCAATCGTCGTGACGGAGTTGGGGATGGTGACGCTCGTCAGACGCGAGCAGCAAAAGAAAGCATAGCCTCCAATCGTCGTGACGGAGTTGGGGATGGTGACGCTCGTCAGACTGGAGCAGTAATAGAAAGCACTGCTTCCAATCGTCGTGACGGAGTTGGGGATGGTGACGCTCGTCAGGCCGTAGCAGTTAGAGAAAGCAGATTCTCCTATCGTCGTGACGGAGTTGGGGATGGTGACGCTCGTCAGGCTGGAGCAGCCATAGAAAGCACCCACTCCAATCGTCGTGACGGAATATGTTTCTCCTTCGTACGTGACGGAACTCGCGATGGTAATGTTGCCAGAATAACCTCCTGAACGCGACGTAACATAGGCATAGGAGGGAACTTCGTTACCGTTGTCGTCATAATTTGAAATTGAATACTCAACCCCATTTACTTCAAATGCGGATAAGGTATTTGGCAACAAGAGTAATATGCCGACAACAAAATAAATTTGTTTTTTCATAGTTTTGAAAAAGAATCTATTTATTCCTTCTTTCTTTTCTTTAGCCAAACAAGTGTGCATTGTGTCTTTGAGCCATTCATGAGCCATTTCTTGATAATAGATTGGTTCATGGTTGTCTTCAAGTAGTTCAACGTTTCTTGAGTACTCTTTACCTAAGTAGGTAAAATGAAGAATTCCTGTTCTCATTGTTTTTTTAATTTAATGGTTGATAATAAACTGATAAAAAGATTACTTCCTCCTAATTACAAGTGGCAAGCCCGCTATGCTCTCTATATGGGAATCCTTTGCGATTGCATAGCCATCAGATGAATACATTTGTGATAACCCATCAACACGGAAACTGCCATCTACTACAAAGTGAACCGTTCCGTTCCCTTTTTCATCCACGCTACTATCCAGCTGTGGCGTGATGCCCTCAATGTTTTCCAAGACAACTGCAGCTTCACCAGACGCTGTCCTGAAATTGTCTTTTCCTTCTTCAAGTTTCTTGCGGATTTCTCCTGCGAAGATACTGCTTTGTACACTATCCATAATACTCCTTTCTCCGGCCATTCACCCTGTGGTCGGAAGTAGTTTGGTTTAAGATGGATAATGAAAAGAGCGTGGGTGAAATCCTCCTGCTAATCCCACTCTCAGGCTCTGGTAAACCGCTATGCAAGGATTAACACTCAGTTAGCCCACGCAGCGAATATACCAAACCGTACACACCGTGCAGATGCGGGTCTAATATACCCATGCGTGAACGCTTCGTGCACATCGTCTTCTTGCATAGCTTGGCTGCATTGGATGCAACCGAACCACTTCAAATTTACCAGATTTGAGAGTAGAAGATAACGTCGAATACGTCTTTTCTATAGGCCAGGTCTTCGCGAGACCTTTCGCCGCATTGTCGCAACATGTCGTGACCCAAAACCCCTTCAGGCTAACTGAGCCGCTGCAAAGGAACAAAGAATAAACGGAATAAACAAGAAAACAGCAAAAAAAACTTTTATCTTCTTGCTGTTTCAATCCTTTTGTCAATCCTTTTGTATGGTTTTGAGTTCATCGTATTGGCATAGAGCAAGAGGAGTGTTATGTGCTATAGTTCTTTCTTGAAAAATAGCTTCTATGTCTATTGTATTTGCCTGTTCTTAAGCTGTACGTTAGGTTTATATTGGAAAAGTCTTATCAGGAAGAAATCAATAGGAGTTTGGTGTTTTGTATTTCGCAATTAGTGTTGTCCGCTAAAAGCCCTGACGGGGCGATACAGTTTAAGGCAGGGGTGGAGCGAAGCGGCAACCGACGAACGAAGCAAGAGCAAAGCAAACTTGTTTGCTCTGCCTTGCAACCGATGGAGCAGCGAGCGCCAACAAACTTGTTTGATTGGCCGAGTCGTGACAGAGGAAGACAACGCCAAGGAGGAGGAAGCGCGAAGCGCACCCCCTGTTAAAGCCCACCTCTTATATACAAGCCCCGACGGGGCTTTTAGCGGGCAGCTCGGGGCTTTTAGCGGACACCAATAATTGAAAAGTAGCGAAGATTGAGTACAACGCTCAGCCTCAGAGGGTGACGCCATTCTTGAAGATGGCGATTTCGCGGATGTCGGCTGCTTCGTTGCAGGTACGTTCGCCGCTGGCTACGCTGAGCACTTTGCGGATGAAGCGGGCAAGCGTTTCGTCCATGCGCTGGTCTTCAATCAGCACGCCAGCATTGAAGTCTATCCACTGGGGTTTGCGCCGGGCAAGGGCGGTGTTGGTGGAGACTTTCAACGTAGGCACGAAGGTGCCGAAGGGGGTGCCGCGACCTGTGGTGAAGAGGACCAGCTGGCAGCCGGCAGCAGCAAGGGCGGTGGAGGCTACAAGGTCGTTGCCGGGGGCAGAGAGGAGGTTCAGCCCGTTGTTGCGCAGCCGCTCGCCATACTCCATGACGCCGCAGACAGCCGAACGGCCCGACTTCTGCGTGCAGCCGAGGGCTTTCTCCTCGAGCGTGGAGATGCCGCCCGCCTTGTTGCCGGGCGAGGGGTTCTCGCCGCAGGGCTCGCCGTGCGAGAGGTAGTAGTTCTTGAAGTTGTTGATGAGGGCGATGGTCTGGCGGAGCAGTTCGTCGGAGGCACAACGCTCCATCAGCATCGTCTCGGCGCCGAACATCTCCGGCACTTCGGTGAGGATGGTGGTACCGCCCTGCGTCTCGCAGAGGAAATCAGAAAAAGCGCCGAGCAGCGGGTTGGCCGTGATGCCGGAGAAGCCGTCGGAGCCGCCGCACTTGAGGCCGATGCGCAGCCTGGAGGCAGGGAGCGTCACCCGCCGGTCGTGCCGTGCACGCTCCACCAGTTCTTTCAGCAGGCCGACGCCGTAGGCGACCTCGTCGCCCGCCACCTCCTGACAAACCATGAAGCGCACCCTATCGCGGGCGTAGTCGCCACAAAACTCCTCGAAGGCATGGGGCTGATTGTTCTCGCAGCCCAGTCCGACGACGAGCACGGCGCCGGCGTTGGGGTGATGGACCATGTCGGCCAACACCTTGCGGGTGTTCTCGTGGTCGTCGCCCAGCTGCGAGCAACCGTAGTTGTGCGGGAAATGGAAGATGCCGTCGATGCCGTCGATAGGGCCTCCGCCCAGCTCGGCCTTCGTCCGCTCGACAATCTGCTTGATGATGCCGTCCACGCATCCCACCGTAGGGATGACCCACACCTCGTTGCGGATGCCGACCTGTCCGTCGGGACGGAGATAGCCCTGGAAGGTGAGCTGTTCGCCGGATGGCGAGGGCAGCGTCAGCCCCTGCCGACGGACGTCGCCATAGTCCAGCGTGCCGGACAGGTTGGTGCCGATGTCCTCGTGGTCGAGATAGGAGCCCCGTCGGATGGCATGCAGGGCATGGCCGATAGGGAAACCGTACTTGATGACGTTTTCTCCCTCGGCGATGTCCCTGATGGCACACTTATGCCCGGCAGGAATGTCTGTCACCAAACGGATGGTCTGGCCATCGACGTCTATCACGCGGCCTTTTGCCAATGGCTGAAGAGCCACCACAACGTTGTCGGCCGGATTGATTTGCAAGAACGAAAGCATAGCTAAATGATTCTTTTCACCGTCTCGCGCATGCCCTTCTGCTGAATCTGGTTCAGGAAATCAATGACCATGTCTGTCAGGCCGGGAATCTCGTTGAGGTTCTGCTTCGTCTCCTTCCAGATGACGTCGGTGGCGGCAAGCACTCCTTCGGCCACCTTGCGTGTGTCGCCCGTGGCCCATAGCTCGGTCAGCCGCTGCATAATCTCCGGCGCATCGTTGGGCTGGATGGGCGCTCCGTCGGCACGCTGGCCACCTTTATAATAGGTGATGATGGCAGCAAGGCCAAGCACCAACCCCTTGGGCAGTTCGCCCTTGCGCTGCAGGTAGGTTTTCAGCCCGGGCAAATCGCGCGTCTCAAACTTGGGGAAGGAGTTGAGCATGATGGAGGTGACCTGATGATCGACGTACGGATTGTCGAAACGCTCCAGCACGTCGGCAGCGAACTGCTCCAGCTCGGCCATCGGCAGACCCAGCGTCTGCATCAGTTCGTCGAATTGCACCTTATGAATATAAGAGCCGATGACCTTGTCGTGCAAGGCATCGCGCACGATGTCGATGCCCGACAGGTAGGCGACGGGAGAAAGCACGGTGTGCGGGCCGTTCAGCAACGTCACCTTCCGCTCGTGGTAGGGTGCTTCGCTCTCGGCAATAAGCACATGCAGGCCGGCCTTCTCGGCGGGAAACTCTCTCCGCAGGGCCGGGATGGACATATTCGACGGTTTCTCGATGACCCAGAGATGAAAGATTTCAGCCTGAACCATCAGGTTGTCAACATATCCGGCACGTTGCTGCAGCCGGTCGATGTCCTTTCGCGGAAAGCCCGGCACGATGCGGTCAACAAGTGTGGTGCAGACGTAGTTGTACTTGTTGAACCAATTCTTGAACCGCTCGTAGTCCTTGCCGAAATCATCTTTCCACAATTTGATGTACTGCTGTATGCATGCCTTGAGGTGATGCCCATTGAGGAAAATCAGCTCGCAAGGCATCAGAATCAGTCCTTTCCGCGGATTGCCGTTGAAGGCCTTGAAACGACGGTAGAGCAGCTGCGTGAGCTTGCCCGGATAGCTGGCAGCAGGGGCATCGGTGAACTTGCAGGTGGGGTCGAAGTGAATGCCGGCTTCGGTGGTGTTGGAGATGACGAAACGGATGTCGGGCTGCTCGGCAAGGGCCATGAAGGCGGCATGCTGCGAGTAGGGATTCAAGGCACGGCTGATGACGTCGATGCGGTCGAGCGTATCGACAGGCTTACCCTCCTGACGCCCCTGGAGGTTGACATGATAGAGACAGTCCTGCCCATTGAGCCAATCGACCATGCCGTGCTCGATGGGCTGGACGACCACAACCGAAGCGTTGAAGTCCGTCTTGCGGTTCATGTTCCACACTATCCAATCGACAAAGGCACGAAGGAAATTTCCCTCGCCGAACTGAATGATTTTCTCTGGCGCCACGCTCTTGGGAGCGGTTTGTTTGTTTAATGCTTTCATTTTATAGGATAACGAAGTAAAGACGAATGACCGAGGTTGTTTTCCGCTTGCAAATATAGACATTTTATTTTGCAATGGAAAAAAAAGCCCTTTTTATTGCAGGAAACAGGAAGAAACCGTACCTTCGCTGCGACAAAAAAACAAATAACCGGAAAACCATTAACACCGCGTATCTTATGAAACCTTTCATGGACGAGAACTTCTTGCTGAAGACCCCTACAGCCCAGAAACTGTATCACGAGCATGCCGAGGGCAGGCCCATCATCGACTACCATTGTCACCTCAGCCCCCGCATGGTGGCAGAGAACAAACGCTTCGAGTCTATTGCCCAAATCTGGCTGATGGGCGACCATTATAAATGGCGTGCCATGCGCAGCAACGGCATCGACGAACGTTTCTGCACCGGCAGCGACACATCGGACTGGGAGAAATTCGAGAAATGGGCCGAGACGGTGCCCTACACGCTGCGCAACCCGCTCTACCACTGGACTCACCTGGAGCTGAAGACGGCCTTCGGCATCAACGAGACGCTGAACCCCACCAATGCCCGCGCCATCTACGACAAGTGCAACGACATGATAGCCGGGGGTGACCCGAAGTTCACGCCCCGCGGACTGATGAAGCACTATCGCGTGGAGGTGGTCTGCACCACCGACGACCCGGTGGATACGCTCGAATGGCACCGCATGGTGGCCGACGACCCGACGGCATCGACGCGTATGCTGCCTACGTGGCGTCCCGACGCAGGCATGAACATCGAAGCATCTGCATGGAAAGCCTACATCAAGAAGCTGGAGGAGGTCTCGGACACGGCCATCGGCACGTTTGCCGACCTGACGGCTGCGCTGCAGAAACGCCACGACTTCTTCGGCCGGATGGGCTGCCGCCTGTCCGACCACGGCATCGAGGAGTTCTACGACGAACCCTATACCGAGGCTGAAATTGACGCCATCGTCGCCAAGGCACTGAGCGGAAAGGAGCTGCGGCAAGACGAAATACGCCAGTACAAGCACGCCTACCTGAAAGCACAAGGTGAAATGGATTGCCGCGCAGGCTGGACGCAACAGTATCACTACGGCGCCATCCGCAACAACAACAGCCGGATGATGGCCCAGCTGGGGCCCGACACGGGCTTCGACTCCATAGGCGAATTTGCTACGGCCAAGGCCATGAGCCACTTCCTCGACGAGCTGAATGCCGAAGGCTTGCTCACCAAGACCATCATCTACAACCTCAACCCCTGCGCCAATGAGGTGGTAGCCACCATGCTCGGCAACTTCCAGGACGGCAGCGTGGCCGGAAAGATTCAGTTCGGTTCGGGCTGGTGGTTCCTCGACCAGAAGGATGGCATGGAACGGCAGATGAACGCCCTCTCGCTGCTGGGTCTTCTCTCGCGCTTTGTGGGTATGCTGACCGACTCGCGCTCGTTCCTCTCCTACCCGCGCCACGAGTATTTCCGTCGCACACTCTGCAACCTTGTCGGACAGGACATCGAGGACGGCCTCATCCCCTACACGGGTTACGAGGAGCAGCGCGTGAACGAGATGATTGAAGACATCGCTTACAACAACGCCAAACGGTTCTTCAACTTCTAAAGAAAGTGCAAGGCGAGAGAAAAGCCAAATTTATTTGAGCTTTTCCGAGCCGCCGCCTATTTAAAACATGGTTAACTCTCCAGGAGGAGCGTCAGCAGGCGGGGAAACGCATAGCGGTCGGCGTCCTCTATCCTTATTATATTATATCGGGGTACGGGAGGCAGCTCGCCCCGTATGCTCACGTCATAGAGCTGGGCATGGATGACCTGATGGGAAAGGACGTGCTTGCGCCCGCCGCGGTGGCGGACGTCGCCGATGTTCAGCGCAAAGGGGAACGGCAGGGTTCCGGCCTTGCCGGTGCCGCCGTCCGTCTCCACCAGCGGCAGCTCGTAAAGCCCATGCCAGATGTCATCCGCCGTGCGCTTGTGGACATACATGTGGGAGTCGTTGTGGATATAGTAGTAGTCAAACCAGCGTTCGGTCACCTTTTGCTTATGGCTTTTGGCGGGAAGCACGTCCACCTTCCCTTCAGCCAGCGCAAAGCACCTGTCGGAGAAGGGACACGCCATGCAGTCGGGACGGCGTGGCACGCATTGCAAAGCGCCGAACTCCATGATGGCCTGATTGAACGGAGCCGACTTCCCCTCAGGCAGCAACCGGGTGGCCAGCGCATGGATAAGCATCTTGCCTGCCGTAGAGTCAATGGGCCTCTGCATGCCAAACAGACGGGAAAGCACCCGACAGACATTACCGTCAACGACAGCCACCGGCAGTCCAAAGGAAAACGACCCGATGGCAGCAGCGGTGTACTCTCCCACCCCCTTCAACTGCAGCAACCCCTCGTAGGTAGCAGGAAATCCGCCCAGCTCCACCACCTGCCGGGCAGCGGCATGCAGGTTGCGGGCACGGCTATAGTAGCCCAGTCCCTGCCACGCCCGCATCACGCGGTCCTCGTCTGCCGCAGCCAGGCTCTCCACCGTCGGGAATTCGCGCATGAAGCGCACATAGTAGTCGTAGCCCTGCGCCACGCGCGTCTGCTGAAGGATGATTTCCGAAATCCACACGGCATAAGGGTCCGTCGTATCGCGCCAAGGTAGTTCGCGATGGTGCACATCGTACCACTTGATAAGTTCTGCTGCTATTCTTTCCATTTTATCTGCTGAAAAACCTATTTATAGGCTTTCGGAGGGCAAAAATAGCTTACAAATGCCAAGAAATAAAAAAAAATTGATAAAAAAAGTAAGATTTTTTTTTTGAGAACGGGAAAAGGCGTATATTTGCAAACCAAAATTAGCATTACCATCGTATAACCCATAAAAATTACATTAAAAAAATGACAAAGCAAGAAGTTGTAAGCGAAATCGCTGCTAAGACCGGTGTTGACAAACAGGATGCCCTGAAGTGTGTTGAAGCATTCATGGAAGTGGTTAAGGGTTCACTTATCAGTGGTGAAAACGTGTATCTGCGTGGCTTCGGTAGCTTCATCTTGAAGAAGAGAGCTCAGAAGACCGCCCGCAACATCTCCAAGAACACCACGCTGGTTGTTCCCGAGCACAACATTCCCGCCTTCAAGCCGGCCAAGGTCTTTATGCAGGGCGTAAAGGAATGATGAGGAAAGAATAGTACTCACAAAATAATTTAATCACTTATGCCTAGCGGAAAAAAGAAAAAAAGACATAAAATGTCTACGCACAAGCGTAAAAAACGCTTGCGCAAGAACAGACACAAGAGCAAGTAAGCTCTTGTGCACACATACAAAGAACAAACTTCGGGGGTCAGGTATCTTCAGGGGTTTGTTCTTTGTCTTTAAGAACAGACTACCCCCTTAAGAACAGACCTCAATACGCTTAACGGGAACTATCTGCGTTTACCGTCAAGCGCTAAAACCAAACAATAAAGTAGCCAAAGTGACAAGCGAACTATATATAGATGTCCAGCCCAAGGAGATTAATATCGCCCTCACCGAAGATAAGCAGTTGGTGGAGTACCAGCGCGAGGGGCGAGAAGCATCCTGCACTGTGGGCAACATGTACTGGGGACGTGTGAAGAAAATCATGCCCGCCCTCAACGCATGTTTCGTTGACGTCGGCACAGAGAAAGAAGCCTTTCTGCATTATCTCGACCTGGGACTACGTTTCAGTTCCTACGAAAAATACTTCAAACAGGTCTCCAGCGACAAAAAGAAACTCTATCCCTACTCCAAAGCAGCCATCATGCCCGAGCTGCCCAAGGAGGGAAGCATCAGCAACTACCTCACACAAGGGCAGGAAATACTTGTACAGGTCACCAAAGAACCCATCAACACCAAAGGCCCGCGCATCACGTGCGACATCTCCTTTGCCGGGCGCTTTCTGGTGCTTGAGCCTTTCTCCGACAGGGTGTCGGTGTCAACAAAGATAAAATCGTCCGAAGAACGGGCACGACTCAAACAGCTCCTCCAGAGCATCAAGCCCAAGAACTTCGGCGTCATCGTGCGCACAGCTTGCGAGGGCAAGCGCGTTGCCGAACTCGACGCCGAGCTGAACGTCCTCGTCAACCGCTGGCAGGAAGTCGTCAGTAAGATTCAGCATGCCGACAAGGCCCCCCTGCTCGTCTTCGAGGAAACCAGTCGCGCCGTGGCCATGCTGCGCGACCTCTTCAACCCCTCTTACGAATCGGTCTATGTCAACGACAAAGATGTCTTCAGCCAGATAAACGACTACGTCTCCCTCATCGCTCCCGAACGCGAACAGGTTGTCAAGCACTACACGGGCAACCTCCCCATCTTCGATAATTTCGGCATCACCAAGCAGATTAAGTCCTCTTTCGGACGTGTCGTACCCTACAAGGGCGGCGCCTATCTCGTTATCGACCACACCGAGGCTCTCCACGCCGTCGATGTCAACAGCGGACATCGCTCGCACGGCCGTTCCGACCAGGAGGTGAACGCCATAGAGGTGAACCTCGGCGCTGCCGACGAACTGGCACGGCAGCTTCGCCTGCGCGACATGGGCGGCATCATCATCGTCGATTTCATCGATATGGACACCGCCGAGAACCGCCAGAAACTCTACGAAAGGATGTGCGAGAACATGAAGCGCGACCGCGCCAAACACAACATCCTCCCCTTGAGTAAATTCGGGCTGATGCAGATTACCCGCCAACGTGTGCGCCCCGCCATGGACGTCGCCGTCGAAGAGACATGCCCCACCTGCTTCGGCACAGGTGTCATCAAGTCCTCAATCCTCTTCACCGACACCCTCGAAAGCAAAATCGACTGCCTTGTACGCAAGCTGAAAGTCAAACGTTTCGACCTCCATATCCATCCATACGTCGCCGCCTACGTCAATCAGGGCATACCCTCCCTTGCCCTCCGCTGGCGCATGAAGTACGGCCTCGGATTCCGCATCGTCCCCAACCAGTCGCTTGGCCTGCTACAGTACGTTTTCTACGACGGCAGGCACAACGAAATCGACATGAAGGAAGAGCAGGAAGTCATCAAGAAATAGACCAATCAAAAAACAGATTATCTATTCAACACTACAAACATTTATTATCATGAAAAAGAGCATCCTTATCCTTACGGTGCTTGCGTTGACCGTAGCCTTCATCTCTTGCTCCCCCGACAACGACGGTGGAGGCAAACAACCTTCCAAAAGACTGCCCGAAGGCAAAACCTACGCCGAGTTGTGCTTCAAGTACAAGCTACCGACGCTTAACTTCGAACTTGGCATGTACAAGCTGAGCTCTGCCCAGTCTGAAGGCTGGCCGTTCAGGACTTCCGACTATGCCATCAAGCTGTACTTCTGGCCGAAAGGCGAGAAACCGTACCAGCGGCTCAGCACGCTGGGCACGTCCACCATCGTCGGCCCCATCACGCCAGGCACAGACTACTCCATTTTTGCCTACTCCGCAGAAATGATTCATACCCAGGTGACGCTGGACACCACGAAGCCCACTCCCTCCAGCCCGACCTCAATGCACGAGGGGTATCAGCCCGACGACATCTTCGCCCTCTACCTGCCCACCTACGAAGCACCGACGGGCTATGGCGACTACGAGAAGCGCACCGACGAGAATCTTGGCGAAATCTACGTCTGCTCCGACTCTGTGACGCTCGTCCCCTTCACCAAGCCCTACCAGATTGAGATTCTCGACCCATCCGGCCAACTTACCTCGGTAGAGGACATCGCTTTCACCGGCTTCGCCGACGGCATCGACCTCATCACGGGAGCGGTAAACAAGAACTCCAGCGAAATCTACATCGAGCAAGCCCTCCCCGTGCAGGCCTACACACAGGTCAGTAGCAACGGCGAGCGCAACTTCATCGGCAACGTCACCGCCATACAGCTCCGCACCTGGGGCCGCGTAGCCAGCGAAGACATTGTCATGACGTTCTCGGCTATGGCAAAGGGCGAACGATTCAAGTTCTCCGTCACGCTCACGGACGAGGTTTCCAACCTGCCCGACGGCGGCGTCATAGCCGTCACCCTCCCCAACGGCACATTCTGAAGCCGCTGACATTTATCCGACTACGATGAGAAAAACGTCTCACCTTATTCCCCGTGCGTTCAGGGCAGCCTGATAGCGGCGGGCATTGGCGCTGTGCTCCTTCAGCGTGACGGCAAAGTTGTGGAATCCGCTGAAGTCCTCACGTGCGCACATATATAAATAGGAGTGTTTCGCAGGGTTCAACACGGCTTCCATCGCCTGCACCGACGGGATGCGAATGGGCGTTGGAGGCAGCCCCTCATGCAAATAGGTGTTGTAGGGCGACTCCACCTTCAAGTGCTCGAAAAGTATCCTCCGCAGCGCCGGGTCACCCACGGCGTACTTCACCGTTGGGTCGGCTTGCAACAACATGCCCTTGTGCAACCTGTTCAAGTACAGCCCGGCCACCACAGGTTTCTCGCTGTTCTGCGCAGTCTCTTCATCTACGATGGAAGCCAGCGTAGCCACCCCTTTGGGCGTCAGCCCCTGTGCCTCGGCCTTTGCACGCCGCTCGGCGTTCCAGAAGCGCTCATATTCTTTCTCCATACGCTTCAGGAAGTCATCAGGCGTCATCGTCCAATAGACTTCGTAGGTATTGGGAATCAGCTGCGCCATCTGTTCAGGTCGGTTCAGTACGGCAGCAAACGCCGTCGAGTCGGCCATCAGCGTCCGTCCCAACGCTCCAGCTACAGGGCCGAATGTACGTGCTGCAGGCACCACGATGCGTACGGGCGTCTGGTTGCCCGACAGCAGACGGCGCCACACATCCCTCATGCTGTCGCCTGGACGAACGGCGTAGTTACCCGCCTTAAACGACGCTGCACGCCGCTCCAGCCAACGGAAGCCGCGCACGTCACACGCAGCTGCCTCCTGCACCTTCTCCGCAACTACGGCGGGAGCATCGTCAGGATAAAGCTTAACGTAGTGTTCCGACTCCGTCTTGACCAGCGGACTCATCACATAGTGCCACCCGATGGCAGCCACAGCACCCGCTGCAACCACAGCAGCGCCACAAACAGAAAGAACTATCTTACTTCCTTTTTTCATAAAACGTGCAAAAGTAGTGACAGAATCGGAAATACCCAAAAAAATCACAAAGAATCCCGCAAGTTTTATGGAATTATGAAGAAATTATGAAGAAATACGGGCTACGATACTTTTCGAATACAAATCTGCACGTATAATCCCTGAATGGTTAGGAAACATTGCACGAGAGCTATTCGTGAGCAATTATTGAGCAATAATTGAGCAATTTTTGAGCAAATTTTGAGCAATTTTTGAGCAATTTTTGCATACTCGTGTTAAAGAAAATGCTCAAATAAATTTGGCTTTTCTCTCGCCTTGCGCTATCTTTGCAGCCGTTTTTTCGGATATGCTTGAAAAGTTAGGACTACTCGGACTCTTCCTCGGCTGCATGCTCTCAGCCACCATTATCCCCTTCTCCTCCGATGCGCTGGTGACGGGTGCCATACTGCTGAAGTACAACATCTGGCTGGTGGTGCTCATTGCCGGTCTGGGCAACACCGCCGGAGGCATGGTCAGTTTTCTGCTCGGCTGGCTCTGCAAGTGGGAATGGCTGGAGAAATACTTCAAGGTCAACCGCGAAAAACTCGCCAAGGTACAGACGAAGGTAGCGAAGTATGGCTACGTTGCCGCTTTCTTCTCGTGGCTGCCCCTTGTAGGTGACCTCATCTCCATCTCCATGGGCCTGTTGCGCATGAAGCCCATCCCCACTCTCGCCTGCATGTTCACCGGCAAAACCATCCGCTACATCTTCACCGCCACCCTCAGCGACTTGATTCTCACCTGATGTCGTAACAAAAGAGGCAACATCAAATTATTCTCTTTTGTTTACCAGCTATCAGTACGGAAAGGCGAGACGGGGAAGCCGGATGCCGTGCGGAGAGTACACAGGGGATTGTCGGCCCAACCATATCGCACGGCAAGGGGGACGGCGACGTCGGGCGAGGAGACTACCACCTCGTCGCCTTCGGTGTGGGCCTTGGCCACGTGCCACACCTTGTCAGCTCCGGCAATGATGAAGCCCGGGAGGTCAGCATCCTGCACGAAGGGCTCACTTCCAGCGGGACGGTCGAATTTAATCCGCATAATGCCATCGCTCGCCTCATTTGATGCATAGACAGGCGCTCCGCAAGGCAGTTTTTTCTTGCCATACACGTCGTGGAGTGCCATTGCCGCCATGCGCCGGCCCACCTCCTGCTTGTTCTTCGGGTGGATGTCGTCGGCTTCGCCAATGTCGATGATGGTAGCCATGCCGACATTCTTCAGATGGAGTGCCTGCGACTGAGCCTCACGCAGCAGAGCCCACTCGCTGTCGGGTTGCAGAGGATAGTGCTTCAGGTAGTTGGCCAGCTGCACGACGTAGAAGGGCATTTGCGGCTTGCCCCACTTTGCACGCCAGTCGGTGATGAGCGTCTGCAGGAGACTCTCGTACTGCGCCGCGCGACCCACGTTGTTGCAGCCCTGATACCAGATGCACCCTTGTATGGGGAAGTGAACGAAGGGGGCGACCATGCCGTTATAGAGCACGGTCGGATAGTTGGGGTCATTCACAGGACGCTGCATGGGTATGCGCTGAGGCGCCAGCTCCGCACGGTCGTAGCCGATGCGGTATTTCCATTCACCAGGAAAGGTGACGTCACCTCGGATGCCACCGTCGGCACCGGTGTCCTCGATACGGCAAACGAGCAGGTTTTTGCCCTCACGGACAAGGTTGCCCGGCACGACATAGGAGCTGTGAGCCATCCATCCTTCGGTTTTCCCTATGCAGACACCGTTCCACCAGCAGATGTCGTTGTCGTCGATGATGCCCATCTCGATGCTCAAGTCCTTGCCCTTCTGTTCGGCGCTGATGACCACCTCACGGCGCATCCATAGTGTGCCGTCGAAAGTGCCCAGCTTGCCCGCCCATAGTCCGGGCACGGTGATGGGCTTCCACTTGGAGTCGTCGAAGTCCTCGGCAAACCACGGCGTGCAGTCGCTGGCCAGACCCGGGTCGGCATTGTCAAAAGCGTGCAGGTATTCCTGTTGCTGCTGTTCGTAGCGAGCCATCAGGCGATCGGCGTCGTAATGGTTCTCGCGCATCATCTGCATGTGTTCGCCGAAGTCCACGACACCCTCCATTGCCTCCGCGCTAATCCACGCCTCGGCCGACGTACCGCCCCACGACGAGTCAATGACACCGATGGGAATGCCCAGATGTTGCCAAAGCTCGCGGGCATAGAAATAAGCCAGAGCCGAGAAGTTCGACACCGTCTCGGGCGTACACTCCTGCCATCCGTTCAGATTCGACTCGGCCTCATCGGTAGGCTTGAGTGGCGTATTGCGCTTCACCTGATAGAGTCGGATTTTGGGATAGTTGGCAGTAGCGGCCTCTTCTTCGCAATTCAGCACGTGGCCCCACCCGAGGACGGGCATCTCCATGTTGCTCTGTCCTGAGCAGAACCACACCTCGCCGCACAGCACGTTGGTGAGCGTCCACTCGCCGTCCTTGTCCGAGAAGGAGAGCGTATAGGGGCCTCCAGCCTTTGGCGTGGTGAGGGTGACGCTCCATCGGCCATCCTTGTCGGCCAATGCCGTCAGGGAGGCTTTCGACCAGCCCACTCGAACGGAAACAACACCATCAGGAGCCGCACGGCCAGTGAGCGTAAACGTGGTTTTCTGCTGTAGCACCATATTGTCGCTGTAAGCAGGAGGAAGGACGATACGGGCATTCAGGCCGACAGCACACAGTGCGGACATCACGAAAAGGGATACTCGGGTTTTCATAAGCATTTCTTTTATCGTTTTCCGTGCAAATGTACGGATTAAAAACGAGGAAGACAAAAGGAAAATCGGAATATTTTTTTGAAATCTATCAGAAAGAGTTTATCTTTGCAAAAATCTGTTTCTGCATAGTGGGAGAACGATTTCCGGGCGTTAAAAACATAGCATGAGTTATCTGCGTATGCGGGCTATTTGCTGCGATTGTTAAAGACAGTTATAATCCCCTCCCTAAAAAAGGAAAAGATATGAAACAAGTAAGAAAAATCAAAGGTTCGTGGTTCATTGCAGCCGTGATTATCTCACTGACTGTAGTTTCGTGCTACAAGTTCGCCCGCATTTATGCGCCGAAGGAGGTAGCTCCCAACACCCCCTACGAAGGCCGCATTGTCTGCGTCACCGATGGCAACAACGGCGAGCAGACGGGCTACTCTGTCTTCGCCATCCGCGTACCCCGTAACTGGGACGTCACCGTGGGCGACAGCGCCTACCAGCAGTATGCCTGCGAGGGACTGAAGAACTCGCTCGGCGAGGAGTGCAACATGGCCGCTCCCATGGTCTATAGCCACGTGCTCTCTGAGCTCTACAACCAGTCGAACCCCAGGGAAGGTTTCGAATGGCTGGCATTCCGCACCGCCCATGTCAACCGCCGCAGCATACAGGGTGGTGAGGACGGCTGCGACTCCATTGCCTTCCGCTTCACCGTGCTCAACGACGGCGTGGCGGGCAGTTATGAGCTCGACTACGCCATCGGCTCCATCGAGTCGAACGACGATAACCCCGCCGCCATCGACGACTATGCCGGCCGCCTCGACGACGCCGAGGGCAGCGACCTCTTCCGCGTCAGCACCGAGCAGGTGCAGGTAGGAAACGGCACGTTCAACACCGTAGCACCCGAGTTCAAGACCACCGTGGTGGTGCTCGAGGGCGGCACACCCGTCAGCCACGACCCGTCGCTGTCGCTCTCGACGCCTGTTGTCAACTCCGGCGAAGCCGTCATGGTGAGCTACGCTAACCTGCCGCGAGGCTCCGTCATCGAAATCTACAAGCAGGCCGCCATGCTTCCCATGCTCGAGAGCCGCGCCGTGGAGGGTGAAGACCGTCACAACAGCGGCACCTTCGAGGTGGGCGAGCTCTGCCGCACCCACGGCTATCCCCCCTACGAACCCGGCTGCTACCACGTCCGCGCCCTCCGTTCGAACGGCACCCCCGTTGACGGCTGCGCCGAGGTCGTGTTCACCGTCAGAGACTACAAGGACCGTGCTCTTGCCGCCCCGTCCAGGCTGATGGTCATCAGCGAACCCGCTCTGCTGGCACCGGCCCCCGCCAGCATCGCAGGCAAGGCCTACGAGGCATCGCGCGGACTGACGGCATCGCTCTTCATGGAGTCGGCCGAGATTGTGAAGGCCATTGTCGATTCAGCCCTTTCCTACCGCCCCGCCGCCCTGCTCATTGCAGGAGGGCTGACGAAGAACGGCGAGAAAGAGGGACACGAACTGCTTGCCTCCCTCCTGGGGCCCCTCACCGATGCTGGCATCAAGGTCTGCGTCGTCCCCGGCGAGCAGGACATCGACAACCCCGATGCGTGCAGCTTCCAGGGCGACGAGTCTGTCCCCGTCCCCTCCGTCACGCCCGATGAGTTCACCTCCATCTACGCCAAGCTCGGCTATGCTGATGCCGCTTCGCACGACGAAGGAACCCTCTCTTACCTCGCCTACCTCACCGACCAGCTTGCCCTCCTTGCCCTCGACACCCACGAAGGATTCCTCACCCCCCAGACGGTGGAATGGATGCAGCAGGCTGCCGCCACCGCCCACGCCACGGGCCGCCATGTCGTCGCCCTCATGCACCACCTTGTCGGAGCCCCCTTCAACGGATACGACGCCCTCGGCACCCTGCTCAACAAACCCGAGGAAACGGGGCTGCTGGGTAGCATCCTGGGCGACACTACCGCCATCGCCGAACCCGTCTATTATGAGCTGAGCACTTACGAAATACAGGACGCCCTCGCTGCCTGCGGCGTCAGCGCCGTCTTCACGGGCGACCTTGCTGCCAGCGACATCGCCTGCCTCTATGCCATCGACGGCAGCCCCCTCTGGCAGGTAGCCACCGGCGGCGCCACCTCCTTCGACTGCCCCTGGCGCCTCGTCGGCATCACGGACGAAGGGCTCTGCGTCGAGACCCACCTCACCACCAACCTGCCCGACCGCGAAGGGATGACGTTTGAGGACTATGCCTACTATCGCACCAAGAACCGCCTCACCGAGTATGTCGATTCCTTCTGTGTCCGGAACTGGAGCCTCATCGACGCTTTCCTTCAGAAGAACTTCACCTTCGACTATAACCCCGACGTCGATCCCTTCAACACCAACGACTTCTTTGTCCTCCCCACCGAGCCAGGCCAGATGGCAGCCCTTGTGAACAGCACCATCGTCCCGCCGCTCACCAAGCTGCTCACCACGTTTGCCGAAGGCAACGAAGACCTGAAGCAGGCGCAGCGTCTGCTCGACGAGTTCCATGCCGGTGTCGAAGGACTGCTGAACGGGCTCAACACGCTCCCCGCCATCATCACTCCCATGCTGAAGGAGGGCTTTGCCTCCGCCGGACTTGACCTCGACCAGACCGTCGATGTGGTCGTGGGCAGCATGGTGTTCAACTACGTCGGTACGACGGACAACGTCACAAACGACCTCTTCCACTTCATCCCCTTCCCTGCTGGCGACCTCGACGCCATCCGCCTGCCCGAGGCCGACCCGAAGATGGAAGCATCGCCCGTCTATACCGTCACCGGACTTCGCATTCCCAAGCCCGCCACACAGGGCGTCTATATCTGCAATGGTAAGAAACATCTCGTCCGCTAACCCCCTTCTGCTGCTCATCATAGGGCTGCTCCTCGTGTCGTGCCACACCCGGCACGACACGGAGAGCGAGCACCTGCTCACCATCCTCGACCACGACCTTGCCCACCGTAGCGAGTACATCCATCGTCGCCTCACCCACGTCGATTCGCTGAAACGCGCCTGCCTGCAGGCCCCCACCGACTCGGCCCGCTACGCCCTCAGCCTGCTGATTACCGACGAGTACATGACGCTCCAATGCGACTCCGCCCTCGCCTACGCCCTCCAGAGCCGTCAGACCGCCAGCCGCACGGGCGACACCTATCGTCTGCAAGAGTCCGACATCCGCATCCTCCGCGCCTGTTCCAATGCCGGCATGTTCACCGAGATACCCCAACTCGTCAGCCTGCGCGGCATCGACGACTGCCTCCCCGGCCATCGCGCCACCTACTGCTGGGCCATGATAGCCCTCTACGAGCACATGCGCGCCTACTATGCCGGCAACCCCGGGCAGTCGGCCCGCTTCAACCGCCTCACCCTCCTCTATCGCGACACCCTCATGCAAATCTTCCCCGAGGGCAGCGGCTTGTGGGAGAAGGAGCGCGCCTTCAGCCTCCAGGCACAGGGACAGTACGACGAAGCCCTCCGCATCCTCCTCCCCCTCTACGAGGGCGACGAGCCCGGCACCCGCCTCTATGGCCTCAATGCCATGAGCCGCGCACGGCTCTATCTCGACATGGGAGACACCGCCAAAGCCCTCCTCAACCTCGCCGCCAGCGCCGATATGGACATCCGCTACGGCGTCCGCGAGAACGAAGCCCTCCTCGCCCTCTCGCGCCTCATGTACGCCCGTGGCGACCACCGCCGCGCCTACCTCTATGCCACCGCCGCCATCGAGGACGCCGAGAGCCTCGGCTCCCGCTTCCGCTTCACCGAGGTCACCGGCATCTACCGCGTCATCAAGGACACCTACCTGCAGCAGCTCCACCGTCACGAGCGCTTCCGCCTCCGCCTCATCCTCGCCCTTGGCGCAGCGTTGGTTGTGGTGCTCTGCGGTCTGGCACAGCTCTCCCGCGCCCACCGCAAGCTCTCCACGGCCCGCCACGAGCTCAGCGCCGCCAACGCCCGGCTCGCCGATGCCAATGCCCAGCTCGGCGAAGCCAACCACCGCCTTGCCGACGCCGCACGCATACGCGAATACTACATCACCTACCTCATCACCGCCATCTCCACCTACGCCAACAAGCTCGAGGACTTCCGCAAGGCCGTCAACCGCAAGCTCAAGACACGTCAGTACGACGACCTGTTAGTCCAGACCGCCCGCCCCCATTCTGGCGACCTCAATGCCGTGTTCGAGCAGTTCGACAAGACCTTCCTTGCCCTCTACCCCACCTTCATCGACGACCTCAACGCCCTGCTTGCCGAGCCCTACCGCTATCCCCCCTCCGGCGGCATCCTCTGCACCGAGCAGCGCATCTTCGCCCTCGTCCGTCTGGGCATGACCGACGTCACCCAGATAGCCAACTTCCTCCACTACTCCACCCAGACCATCTACAACTATCGCCACCGTGTCCGCCACCACGCCCTCAACCCCGACAACTTCGAGCGCGACGTCATGCACATCGGCGAAATGCCCTAACCCCTCTCACCCTATCAGCTGAGCAGACATCCTTGCAACGCATCAGCCCTCATCCACCTTACCTATTCTCTCAGTTTTCCAGCGCCTTATTTAATAAATCTTCTGAACCAAATTTTGAATACAGGGTCTTCTATACAAACTTTTTCCTTATCAAAATCTATCATCTCTTTGTCTTGAAGCGCCTTTTTAATACGCGAGATGTTCGACTTGCTACCCAAATTATAGTTTTCCAGTATGGCCTTACTGCCAAAGTCGGTATTCACCCCATCGCATAAAGCACGTAGGAAATTCAACTGAAACCCTGTCAGTCCCTTAAGCTGCTCTTCGAAAAGGGCTGAGCATTGAGCCAGCAACGCATCAACTCCGCGATTGAAATCCTCTTCTGTGGCATTCTTCTCCGTCTCGGCTAAAACATTCCAGGCCAGCTGCTGAACATACGAAGAATTACCATCTACCGTCTCACATATACGCCGGGCAAGATCATCTGAAATCTGCTTACCCTGACTCTTGAATCTTGAACAGATGAACGGCACCCAGTCAGCCGTGGGGATCTTGTCCAGATACAACATCTCACCAAACTGATAGAAAGGCATCTTTCGGTTCTGGAAGAGATTGGTCATCAGGTGTTTCTTACTTCCAAAAAGGCAATACGACACATTACGCTGATGTTGCCAAACGCCACGCATACGTTTCTGAATGGTCAGAGAATCGGACATCTCGCCAATTTGTTGAAATTCATCGATGCAAATCACGATATGCACCCCCTGAGCCTTTCCTATGATCTCAGGCAACTGCAAGATTTCTTCCGGCTCGTAGTTCTGTGGTGTGATGCCTAATGATAACGAATACTCCGATGACGGTTCTGGCGAAAAGGCGATTTTGGGAGTCAGTCTAACTAAGAATTTCCTAATATTCTCAATGATGTGGTCAGCCTTGGTGGCAGTCTGTTTCATCAGCTCCGAGGCAAAGCGGTTGTAGAAATCATACTCACTACGACAATCATAAATGTCCATATACACCGTCTTTATCTTCGGTTTGGTGATTTCCTTCATGACTTTTCGGACGATGGAGCTTTTTCCTATTCGACGTGGCGAAACAAGAATGACGTTGATGCCATTTTCGAAGTCCATCTTCAATCGTTTTGTCTCTTTCACCCTATCTGTGAAGTTATCACCCTCTACAGACATACCATATACAAAAGCCTTTTCCATACAAATAAGTTCTTTTCGAGTGCAAAAATAAAAACAAAAAAAATAGTACACAAATTTGTGGACCACATTTTTGTGTACCAGGTTTTTTTTTGCTTATTTCTTTTGTGATTACAGCACCTCTTTGAGTGCCGACGAACATATTGTCGCAAACGAATGGGAAACAACTTCCCTCATACTTCAACCACCACGCCCTCAACCCCGACAACTTCGAGCGCGACGTCATGCACATCGGCGAAATGCCCTAACTCCCACCCCCAAAAGGAGTATTACTCTATGACCGTTGTAGCGAATCCGCAACACATGAAAAGGTTTTTTTTGTCTGTGTCATACGAATGATATTTCTCATAGAATTTCGCGACAGAAAGACTTTGTTAAGTGATGTTCTGCTTCAGTCTCAATGATTTCAGATGGTTGCCTATCCTGTTTCGGATTGTAGCACCCACAAGCATTTAAATATCATCCATAACAGTTGTTTTTTGTGCAGCAAAGATACAAACAATCGTTCAAAAAACTATCATATCGAAAAACTTTTTGGATGGCCGTTTTCCCCCGTTGTTGCTGGATGGTAGGTAGATGGTGTAACTGCTTCAAACATCTAATGTTCCCATCATGGTTTGGGTGACACAATTGGGGAACAATTAGCCCACAGACCTTTGGCTTAGCTGCTGAAAGCCGGTGGGTTTGGCTATTCTGTTATCAAACTTGATAAGATGAATGATGCAATTTATATCCAAGGCACATTATAATCATTGTCTATCTCGTCCGCTACAAAAAAGTTGCCAGGAGGCAATATGATTTCTGCTTTTGCTAATCTTTCAAGATATTTATTGCGAACATTTAAGTTTTCTATTTCTTCCCTTCTTGCTTTACTCATTGACAGGAATTCCTCTTCTATTTCCAGGCCAAGATATTTTCTACCAAGCAAGTTGGCAGCAATACCTGTTGTAGCACTTCCATTGAAGGGATCAAGAATCCATGCCCCTGGTTGTGTACTGGCCTGAATCAATCGTGCCAACACTCCCAGTGGTTTCTGAGTAGGATGCTTGCCGCATGACTTCTCCCAACGACCAATGGCTGGAAGTTGCCAAACATCGGTCATTTGCTTGTCACCATTAAGTTGCTTCATCAGTTCATAATTATAATAGTGAGCAACCTTTTGAGACTTCCTCGCCCAAATAATAAACTCTGTCGAGTAGGTAAAATATCGACATGATATATTTGGCGGTGGATTGGTTTTTGCCCATGTTATCACATTCAATATTTTGAAGCCCAATTTCAGGAGTTGTTGCTGAACACTGAAAATATTATGGTGAGTTCCCGAAATCCAAATTGTTGCATTGTCCTTCATATGGTCTCTGCAAGCAGAAAGCCACCTCAAATTAAATGCATCCATTTCTTCGGGTGTTGAAGGCTTATCCCATTCTCCCTTATCAACACAAACGACTTTACCGCTTTGGCATGATATGCCTCCACCAGACAAAAAGTATGGAGGATCAGCAAACACCATGTCAAAGCCAAACTTGAACTTCGACAAAGTTTCAACGCAGTCTCCTTGGACTATAGTGAAGTCGTGGTTGGATGATTTGTAATACGTTGCTATCATGTTTCTATGCCATTAAACCTCCGCCACCTTCACCTTTTCTCGCATAGGCCGTAGTCCATCCTGTTTGTCCTAATATACTAATGGATTTGGGCGGTTGCAAGTAACGGTTCTCTTTACATATATCTTTAAAAGGACACTCGTAAAATTTCTGTTCATCCGATAAAGATTGAACGTATGGAGTCTCCCCAATAGCAATATATCCTTCCTCATTTGAGCAAGGCATCATTCTTGCTACAGGTTGGGCTTTAATTCTCTTAATACCATTCTTTAAGCATACTTGACAAGTTTTGTTCCTACCTGAATGCCACATGAACGTGTGCTCCTGGGTCTCGCATTCAAATTTGTATAATATCTCTTTGCAAAATTGCTTGCCAATGACATTATAGACAAAATAGTCAATTAGACAAGGACTTTCAATGCATTCTGCTGGATATTTCTCGTTCCAGATTTCCCATACCCTACGCCAAGCAAGAGCATTCATCGTTTCGATATAGCTATACTGATGACAGAAAATATCAAGAAAACTTGAAACTAATGGAATCTCTGTCTTAATGATACCAGTTCTTAATGCCACTTTAATTGTGTTCACATCGCTGGCAACATCTATCTTTTCAAAACCAGACACATTATCCCATACCCCTAAAACAACCATATCTCTGAGGAACATGTCTGTTTTCTTGTTACCATAACCAGCACCATCACAAGCAATAATAGCTTCCCTGAGTTTGAAAATATCTTTGTCGTATATGTCTATCAGCCCATATGGGTCACAACCTTTGTCAAGCAAAAACTTTGAAACGGTTTCTGCATATCCATTTCTCTTATCATTTTGTGATTTGTCTGCAATTCCAATTTTGGAAATAAATGCAGGAGGGTTATCGCGGATTATTTCTTCGTCAAAGATGGAATTGTCTATTTTGAATATCTTTGCCAACTTTGCGAAGTCCAATGAGCCACGAAAATCTTGATTCGCCGTCAGAAACCTAACACGGCAGATGTCTTGCTTGCTTAGACCACATGTGTCATATAGTTCACTAAAGGCATCACCATCTGTCTTTACATAGACAGAGCGTAATGCATCTGCTACAAGTCCACACTTTTCATCATCAATCTTGCAATCAAGAATCTCCATGTGGTGTTTCTCCCAAAACTTATGAAAGTCCGAGAAATACTCTCTGTATTCCCCCAACTCCAACGTAGTGCCAATGCCGGGATAGTTTGTGTAGAGGAAGTCGTTGATACTCTTTACAACCGTTCTTGCCTTTGACACGGACAAATTGTCGGCTTCGCCAATTGCAGCCTTTATTTCAGAACAAAAGTGTGATAGTTTATCCATAAAGTTACTTCTTCTTTATTGACGACAAATCAAGATTTGGTATGATTACAGAGTTGGTATAGTTCTTCTTGTAATAAAAAGCACGTCTACAAGCCCTTGTTACGCCCCCTTTTCCATCAGGAGCATCCGTCTTGTCTTGGTTGTTTGCCCCTTTCGTTTTAGGTTCAAGATAAACGCCCATGCTGCAAGATAGCTCGTCTGCACGACCTTCTTTGATGTAACTCTGTATTTCTTCCCAATCCTTCTTGAATACACCATTCTGTACATCTGTAGGATGATCCAAAAAAAAGTCTACAATCACGTAGTCATTTTGACTGAGAGATTTTCCATTCTGCTTTGCCAGGTAAACGACCCAGAAAGTCAAGGCAATTTTACCTCTTAACTTTGCTGTTTCCCAAGTCTCTTTAGCAACCTCCATGTAGTTTATCATCTGAATAGCTGTAGGCTCTTTGGCTTTGATGGAGCCATCACGATTCTTTTGAAGGGGCAAAATCTTTATCTCGCAGCCAATCTCTGGTATGTCTGCCTCGTCTCGATTGTTGTTTTCAATCCCAAGCAGGTTTTCAACTATTAGGCCAGATGCTCCCTTAACCATTTTAGAGCGTTCTATATTTAGCTCGTCTTTAATATCTCCAATTGTTTTGCCCTTGGAATTACTGATAATGTCAAACAAAGGACGCAAATACTCGATAACTTTGCTACTAATCATAAAATCTTTCTTAAATTATTTTTATGTGACGAAATCGCCAAATTTAATTGTATCGAATTCTGTATATTTAGTTTAAGGCATAAGCAGATATTTCTTCTGCAACATACACTGATTCCATTTCTATCTTTGGATAATGGACATTTCCTTTTGTGTATTCATAATTATGTACAAGAATCTCAGTCAACTTTCCTCGTTTATTGGGATTTGAGTTGATGCTTCTTGAAGCCCAAACTCGTTCTATTGGATATGCTTGATACAGCACATCAAAGAAGTTGTCTTTCTCATTCTTGCCTTTACAATCCGAATTGCTTAGCATGAAATGAAAGCCTGCTTCATCTATGCGGTCACAAAACTCCTTCAGACGAATCTGAACATCGTCATTAAAAGATTCTTTTGCATAATCATTGAAACTTGACGTGTCACTCAACGGACGGTACGGAGGATCAAAGTAGAAAAAAGTATTACCCTGAGCATGTTCAAATGTTGCTTCAAAGTCACCATTTAGAATTTCAACACGCTGCAATAACTCGCTATCCTTCCTGATTGTCTCAGGATCACAAATTGTTGGATTTAAGTATTTTCCAAAAGGAACATTGAATAGTCCCTTCTTGTTTACACGATAAAGACCATTGAAACATGTTCTATTCAAGAAGAAGAACTTTGTTGTATTCTCAATTGGGTCAAGTTTCTTTTCATTGTATCGTTCACGAGCAGCCATGAAGAAGTTTTTTCTTCCATCTTCCGTTTCAAGAGCCAAATATGCATTCTCTATATCTACCAATGACTCTATTAACTGCTCTGGGGTATCTCTGACTGTTCGGTAGCATGTAGCCAAATCAGGATTTATATCATTGATAATAGCGTGTTGGATATTAGGATAACGCTGAAGCATATAGAAGAGCATTGCTCCACCACCCACAAAGGGTTCAATGTACGTTACATTCTCCCAATTACCAAAGTCAGCTGGAAGTTGTGCATCCAGTTGGTCAATGAGTTGGCTCTTTCCGCCAACCCACTTGATAAAAGGTTTTGCTTTTGCCATAATATGCTAATTATATTTTTCAGTTGAGTTCAACAAGTCTTTTACGTCAACATCAAGGATCTTTGCGATTTTATCCAATGTCTGCAAGTCTGGTTGAATACTATTGCTGCACCATTTACTGACAGTACAAGGTGTCTTGCCAACCTCTTCTGCAAGCCACTTGCTTGCCTGTCTTACTTTTTTCGACAAGCACGACTTTAATCCGATTTAAATTTGCCATGTAGCTATAATTGATAACAATTTGGTGCAAAGGTATTAAAATTCCATGATAGAAAAGAATATTAGCAAAGAAAAGTTGTATGACATCCTATATTTCATTGAAATTATGGTTAAATGTCACATAAACATTCGCTTTTATCAGCTTCAACCTTCACAATTCACGAAACAACATATGTTCACCCTGTACTGATGAGTGTAGTGTACTGAATTGGGCTGACAGTTTATTACTACACCACTACACCAACGAGCATTATTCGTTAATTATCTGCTGTTTGCGCGGTTTAGTAAAGCCATTTTCTACACCTTTCTACACCTTATTTTTTTTGCAGAAAAAAAGGAAGAAAGGTTACAAGAAGGGTGGAAGAAGGAATTCGCTTCAAATGAAGCTGATTTGTTGAATCCCACCTTGGAAATAAAGCATCGGTTTTGGCTGTATCAAAAGTTTTTTTTAACGGCGGCGGCGTATTGGTAAACACGGGCCGTGTTTAAATAAACAGGGGCGCAGTTTAAATAAACACGGCCCGTGTTTACCAACAACGTTTGATTTCCGGAAAAAGTCCGGGGCAAACAAACGTCTTTTCCAAAAAAACATGAAAAAATGCTACATTCCTACATCAACCGACCCTGCACGTTGATTAGAAGATGCTTACGCGATGTAGATGGCAAAAAGTTCTACATTTATCTACATCAATCTACACCAATGCATTTTTTGAACTGGCCCTATAGGGCATGTATCTGTTCGTTGATTTTACGGAAAAACCCAAACAAATGATTAGAAAAACAAAAAACCAAATTATGAAAAATGCTTAATCAGCAGTGCTGTAGCTATTAAGGCGAAAAATAATACAGGTAAAACGGTTTTTCGAACACGAATTAGACGAAATCTTGGAGCAGCGAGAGCCAACAAACTTGTTTGATTGGCCGAGTCGTGACATGATTAGACGAGTCAATTAACACGAATTATTTTCATTTCGCATCAAGGACATCCAGCGCGGCCGGATGGCAAATCCACCCGAACGGCAACCCTAAAACGTTGTTAGCTCTGGGGAGTTTTATTGCCTTACGGACAAAGGCTATGGCTTGAGGTGCATGCGGAATGACTCGAAGCGGGCGGGATGGGCGGGGGAGGCTTCGGTGTATAGGCCGGGACGCGAAATGCGGTCCCACGACAGCACCTGTGAGCCGTCGGGGGCGTCGGCTCCTACCGCTGTCCACGTGACGCCATCCTCGCTATAGGCAAAGGTGAGCCGGCATCCCTCGCTGACGATTCCCTTCAAATGGATGCTGCGGCTTCGGCAGGGGACATCGAGCCAAACGGAATCTCTGCCGGCATGCCTGCTGACGAGCTGAAGGCGTCCTCCGCGGCGGCCGAGGACGACGTGGCTGTCGTCGTTGCCATAGAAGGTCAGGCCCGAGAGCTCTTTTGTGCTGGAGCTGAGGACGGTGGTGAAATCATACTCCGTGGCGGCTGGGCGCAGGCAAAGGGCTGCCCCTCGCCGTGCACCTTTCCCCGTGCCCGACAGCAGCAGGCTGCCGCCCTTCAACTGGGCGGAGACGTCGCAATAGGTGTAGTTCCACGTCCACGCATGGGAGAGCGTCTCTCCCGCAAAATCGTCCTCAACGTCCGAAGCGGGCTGCTGAGTCACCCCTGCGAAGGGCATGGGCTGGCGGAGACAGGCCAGGCGCCCTGTCTTGAAGTGGGGCCACTCGTCGCTGCCGACGGAGAGCTCCTGCAGGAAGGGCTGACGTCCGCGGTAGAACCCGGCTCCGCGCAGATAGGCATGGCAGAGGTAGTAGAGCCGTCCGTCGGGCGTATCGACAAGGGTGCCGTGTCCGATGGATAGGACATCGGTACTGCCCTTCAGGATGGGGTTGTCCTCGTAGGGCTCGAACGGGGCATAGAGCTTGCGCGAACGAGCCACGCGCACCTCGTAGTCGCTGCCGGGGCCACAGCATCCGCGGGCGGAATAGAGCAGATAGTACCATCCGCCCTGTCGGAAGATGCATTGGCCCTCCGACCCGATGTTGTCCTTATCGACCAACAGGGAGATGGGCTTTCCTTTCAGATGGAGGCCGTCGGCAGAAAGCGGCTGACAGCATATCTCGATGGGACGGGGGTCGAGGCCGTAGGCTTTCCAGGTGATGTAGAGTTGCCCCTCGTCGTTGAAGACGAAAGCATCGATGTCCTCGGTACCGTAATCGACCAGCGGGCCGTAATCGACGTACTCGCCCTCGGGGGTGTCGGCGACGGCCACACCTATATAGGAACGTCCGTTTGAGCGGCTGCGGGCGGTATAGTAGCAATAGACCTTGCCCTGATGGACGAACAGCTCGGGTGCCCAGAACGAGGAGGATGTCCACTCGGGCAGCCGCTGGAAGAGGTGCCCCACCTGCTCCCAGTTGACCAAATCGGTTGAACGGAACAACGGGTAGTGGGGTGCCCACTCGGACGAGGTGCCTGCGACATAGTAGGTGTCGCCCCAACGGATGATGGTAGGGTCGGCCACATCGCCGCGGATGACAGGATTCGTATAGACTTCCTGCGCCATCACAACGGGCGGGCAAAGACTGAACAGCATAGCTGCGACGGAAAGACGGACAAAAAGACTACGGGACATAGTACTAAGCTAAGAGTTAAGAATAATAGTGCCGGGGGCGGACTGCTCACTACGATTTTTTACGTATTTATTTTGAGTGGCGAAAGAGAAGAGGACGGTTGGAGGGATGGATGTGAGCGGCGGAACGGATAAGGAAGGTGGCGGCAAGGAGGACGTGCGGCAGGGCTACGACAGGACTCCATACCCACGAAACGATGTAGAGCAGGAGGACGGCAGCGTAGAGGAAATAGACCTTGGTCCACCACTTCTTCCGTCGGAAACAGAGCCACAGCAACAGGGGCAGCGGATTGAACACGATGAGGTTCCAGTTGTGCGCCGCACCTACCATGTGGGAGAGGCAGCTGAGGTAGAAGATGAACAGCCCGACGAGCGTCTGCACACATAGCAGAAGGGCGTCGAACGTACGCGAGAGGGCGTTGCGGCCCCGCTTCAGCTCGAAGAGCGTAACCGCCACAGCCACAACGAGCAGCCATGCAAGCACCAGCGTGGGCGTGAACGGGGAATGGGGATAGGTGAGCGTGTGCTCTACAAGGCGCGTGGGCGCTCCCTGTAGGAAGGGACGTGGCGGCACAGCGCCTGAAAGGGTGCGGATGGTGGCCCGGGCAAGCGACGGCTCGATGAGCATCGGAGCAAGCTTGTCCTCAAGCGGCCCGACTTCCTCGCCCGTGGAGCCAAGAATGGTGCTCCAGAAGAGTCCCGTCCACGGCCTGCCCTGACTGACGTATTTGACGAAGTTGCGGTACGTCCCCGTGCAGCCTTCGGTCAGTCCGTTCCAGACAATCTCCTCGTCTTTCATCACCCGCTTGAGGGCATAGAAGCACATCGACGAGCAGTTGGTGTGGAGAAAATTGTATTGGCGGTGGCGCGGCGAAGCGTTTTCGGCGTCGAGAATCTGCCAGAGGGCACGTGTCTGCTCGACGCTGATGTTCACCGGGTAATCGACAACGCCCCTCCCCTGCCCGACGTACTCCCTGAGGAAGGTGGAAGTGTTGACGGAGGAATAGCGTCCGGCGCCATTGCCGCGGAACATGGCGATGCGGTTGGCCAGATTGTCGTCGAGCGCATAGGTGAACGTGACATCGAGGCCCTGCGACGGACATTGCAGGCGCAGGGCACAATGGCCGAAGCCGGAGTAGAAGGTACGTCCCGGCTGGCAGATGAGCAAGCTGGTCGTAAGGTCGTCGGGCGGCACAAAAGTGCCCTCCCCCTGCCCGAATGCAGCGGTGAGGGCAAATGTCAGCGCAAGGACGATGGCAGAGAGACGTTTCAAGCCTTTACTTCACGATGAGCTTCTTGCCGTCGCGGATAAAGATGCCTTTGTACACCTTACCCACCTTCTGGCCGACAAGATTGTAGGTAGCGCCGTCCTTGACGCCCTCGGCGGATGCTGAACGGATGCCGTCAGGGTCGCCGTCGGCCACGAACTTAGGCAGCTCGTCGCCAATCTTGCGGAAGATGACATAGACGTACGCATCGGGGGTGTCGCTGACGTACTGGGCGAAGTTCTCGAAGACTTCGTCGCGCGAGGGGCCGTCGCTGGAGTGGCCGTCCTGCGGATGCTCGGGGTTGTTGACGCTGATTTTGACGCCCATCTCGGTGATGTTCGAGTAGTCGAAGTCGAACGTGAAGCCCGTTGCGGCAGCCTCGCCATGGATGACGGCGTAGCAGTCGGCCTCGGTGTAGATGCCGTCCTCCTTGATGGTGTTGGCAAGGCAGACAATCTCGTAGCCTTCGTTAATCTCGGCCTGGATCTTGACCTCATAGATGCCGATGCCGCCCGTGCAGCCGGGGTATTCAGCACCGTCGCTGTTCTCGCCGCCAACCCACATCATGTAGGCCGACTCGTCCCAGTCGTCCGTCTGCTGGGGTTGCTGGTCGAAGATGTAGGCTTCGTCCTCGGCGTTCTTGCCATTCATGTAGATGACGCCGGCACCCGACGGCACCACTTCGGCCTCAGCATAGAGGGCCTTGTAAGGGGTTGCGCTGGCGCTCATGCAACAGGCTGCAACCACAGCCACGAAAGTAAAAAATTTCTTCATACGCTTTTTCTTTTAAAGTTAACACTATTGAGTTCTTTCATTATCTCATAACCGCTGCAAAGGTACATCTTTTTATGACAAAAAACCAAAAACGGGGAAAAAATGTTTATTTCCTTTTGCAGGCGACGCGTTCTTTCTGGCCGAAAGGCTTGAGGAGGACGCGGAATCCGCCATCGAACAGGGTGGCATCGGCGGTGACGGTGACGACGCGTGACTCGCCGGGGAAGAGCGTCAGGTAGTTGTCGGAGAAGAACGACGGCAGGATGCGCTCGCCCGTGCGCTCGCTGACGAGCCGTAGCCTTAGGGCAAAGGCGGTGGAAGACGACGAGGTGTTCTTCAAGGAGAGCGTGACGATGGTCTCGTTGCCCGACGTTGCTACGTCAGCGACTGCGCACGATACTTTCGCAGCGGGAAGGGTGCGAAGGGCACGGTAGTCGAGTTCGCCGGAAGTGGTGCGCCAATAGAAGTTTTCGGAGAGAGTTTGGGAAGAAGAAGGGGTCAGGGGTAAGGGGTTAGGGGTTAGGGTTAGGCGGATGAACTGGATGTCGGGCTTGTCCTCCTGCCCGCCTGCCCGCTTGCTGTTCTCCATCTCCGCAGGCAGGACGAAGGCCTCGGCGCGGTTGGAGGCGGGAACATCGACGACTGCCGTGCGGGCATACTCGACGAGTTCGTTTCCGGCCATATCATAGACATGTGCCGTTGCCCGAACGCCGGTGAGGGGAGTGGAAGTGGCGTTGATGACCTTCACGCTGCCCGTCAGGCAGTTCCACTGGATGTGGACGGGCTCGCAGGCCTTCTTGGCACCCCAGTAGCAGCCCGTGGGGTCGTAGTAGTAGTCGTAGGTCTGCCAGACGAAAGCGGGATAGGCGGGATGGCTCATCCAGATGAGCACGCCGGAAGCGTCGTTCCACATCTTGTCGTTCCACGCTTCGTACATGCCCTTCATGTCCTCGAGATTGATGAGCTGTGCCTTCTCGCAAAACTCCTCGAGCGACTGCGAGGGGCCGAAGCGCTCATCGACCGACTTGCGATAGTCGGCAGGGCCGGCATTGGATGCTTCCTTGCCGAAGAAATGACGGTTCCAGACGTTTTCGTCGTTCTTCTCCAGTTGCTCGTCGGTGGGCAGGGGCCAGCGGCTCTCCTTGGGGATGAAGAGGCAGGTGCTTTCGTAGGTGGGGAAGGCGGCCATACCAATCTCTGTGCGGAAGCCGTAGCCGTAGTCGATGCCGTAGGGATAGGCGGGCTTGTTGAAGGCGAGGTTGCTGCCCGAGGTGCTGAAGTGGTGGCGGGGAGGAAGGTCCTTCCACCATCCGCTGCCGGAGAGAGCGTCCTGATTGGAGCACGACTTGTAGAGGCGGTCGCCCGCATCCTCCTCCATGACAATCATACGCAGAGCCGAGTCGATGTCGGGGACGGGATGGGTCTCGTTGGCGCCGCACCAGACGGCGATGGAAGGATGGTTGCGCAGACGGCGCACCTTGTCGCGGGCATTGGTCTTGAACGCCTCGTGGTCGGCCACGTCGTTGTAGGCCACATAGAGCCAGAAGTCGTCCCACACCATCAGGCCATACTGGTCGCAATAGTCGTAGAACTCCTCGTCGGTGACGCAGCCCGTCCACAGACGAATCATATTGTAGTTCATGTCCTTGTGCAGACGAATCTTGGGCTCGTAGTCCTTGCCATGACAGCGGAGCAGGTATTCGCTCATGCCCCAGTTGCCTCCGCGGCAGAAGATGCGCTGGCCGTTGCAATAGATGTTCAGCACAGGGTAATCGACGCGGTTTTTCTCTATCCGGTAGTCGTAACGGCGGATGCCAAAGCGGATGGTGGTGCTGTCAGAGATTGAAGATGGAGAGGAGGGGTTAGGAATGACCTCCAAATGGCAGGTGTAGAGGTTGGGTTCGCCATAGCCGTTGGGCCACCAGAGGCGGGGATTGTCGATGGCGAAGGCTGCGACGTCGTCCTTGGTGATGTGTATGGTGGCCTTGTTCCAGCCCCGCACGCGGATGGTCTTGCTGAAAGGGATGCCGCCGGGCTGGATGGTGCCGCGAACCACAAAGTCGCCGTCCTCGGAACCGGTGTTCAGGATGTCGGCCGAGAGCGTCAGCTCTGCCCTGTCGTTCGAGGGGAGGAAGCTGCGCATCCAAGGGTCGCGGATGACGGCATCGCCGGTGAAGTCAAGGTAGATGCTGCCCGTGATGCCCGCCAGGCGGCCAGGGACATAGGGTATCCAGTCCCATCCCGCCCCGGCCAGATAGCTGGGGCTGCAGGCCACGCCGTATGGGGCAGGGTCGGTACGTGTCTTCTTCTGGTCGGCATCCCAAATCAATATGGCCAACGCATTGGGGCCATCGCGGCGGATGACGTCGGTGACGTCGAAGCGCGAGCGCAGCATGTGGCCGTTGACGTCTTTTTCACTGTCGGCAGTGCCGGAGATTTTCACGCCGTTCAGCCAGAAGTCGGCATAGCGGTTAGTGTTGCTGCAGCAGAGCCACACCCGTCCGCCGGAAGGCGATGCCGTGGGAAGAATGAATTCGGTGCGATACCAGAAGGGTCGGTTGTACTTGGTTTCATCGACACGATAGATGTTGTCCGAAACGTCGGGGTTCTCCTCCCGTCCAGCCTCGACGTATGCCGTGAAGACGACGCCCGGCACCACGCCCGGCACAGGGTCAGTCATACGGAAACCAACCTCAGAGACCTGAGGAGCTTTGGCGCTTACTTCGGCGACAGGCATCAGTTGCCACTCGTTGGCGCCGTCGCCACTGTTCAGCGACACGGTGCGGATGGCCGCTGCGGCGTCTGCCCCACCCCACAGGAGCAGGACGGAGAGGGAGAGAAGGAGTTTATGGTTCATGATAAGGAGTAATGGTCAATTCTAATGAAGAATGAAGAATGAAGAATAAAATGTTCTGTATGCAGCATACCCTCTTAGACTTTCAGACTAACAGACTGACAGATAATAGCCCTCGGGCAGCGCCGTCCACGAAACATTCATCTGCTAGTCTGATAACCTCGTTAATGGACTTCAATAATGGACAATGGTAATTATCAATTTTCAATTATCCACCAGCGCCGAAGGCGCCGAAATTGCGCCAAAGGCGCTGACCGAATAGGGGGAAGCCATTTTGGTGCTGCAGCGGGTGGTGTTGGGCGTGGGGCCCATGACGAAGTGGAGCTCACCGCCCTGCATGATGTCGTCGTAGGTTATCCAGTTGACGTCGAGCGAACGCCCGTTGAGTGTAGCGCTCTGGATATAGACGTTCTCGGGACTGTTGTTCTCGGCCACGATGGCGAACCGGTTGCCGTTCTCAAGCGTCAGCGTCACCTTGGGGAATAGGGGCGAGCCGATGACATACTGGTCGGTGCCCGGGCAAACGGCATAGAGGCCGAGAGCGCTGAGGACGTACCACGACGACATGCCGCCCTGGTCCTCGTCGCCGGGATAGCCCTGCGGAGTGGCATTGTAGAGGCGGGTCATAATCTGCCGGACGTGCTGCTGCGTCTTCCACGGCTGGCCGGCATAGCAATAGAGGTAGGGCATGTGCTGGATAGGCTGGTTGCCGTGGGCATACTGCCCCATGCCGGCCAGTTGCATCTCCGTCATCTCGTGAATCATCATGCCGTAGGTGCCCACATGCACGTCGTTCGGAATGCTCCACACCGAATCGAGCTTGGCAATGAACGCCTCGTCAGAACCATAGAGGTCGATGAGTCCTTGCACATCGTGGAACACGCTCCAGTTGTAGTGCCAGGCGTTGCCCTCGCAGTAGGGTCCGCCCCAGGCAAGGGGGTCGAAGGGCTCAACCCAGCGGCCCTTGATGTCGCGGCCACGCATGAAGCCCGTTTCCTTGTCAAACACATTGCGATAGTTGAACATCACACGTCCGAACACCTCCTCGTAGAAGGTGTTGCCGGTGGCCCGTGCCAACTGCCAGGCGCAGAAGTCGTCGTAGGCATACTCCTGTGTCTGCGACGTGCTGCCCGACGACTCGGGGTAGGCCACGTAGCCCAGCTGCCAGTACTCCTTCCACCCTGCACGTCCGTTGGCGCCGCCCCAAGGACCTTTGTTCATGGCCTCGTGGGCGTAGGCCTCGAGTGCCTGCGCGGGGTCGAAGGTACGGATGCCCTTTACCCAGGCATCGGCCAGCAGCGAGATGGAGTGGTTGCCCAACATGCCGCCGCACTCGCCCGGGAACGACCATGCCGGCAGCCAGCCGCACTCCTGCTGAGCCTGCAGGATGGCTTGCATGTACTGCCCCTGCTGTGTGGGATGGAGCAGGTTGGTCAGCGGGAACTGTGAGCGAAAGGTGTCCCATAACCCATTGTCGGTGTACATATATCCGTCGTGTATCTTTCCGTCGTAGGGACTATAATAATAAGGAGTGCCGTCGGCGCGTATTTCGAAGAACTTGCGTGAGAAAAGGTTGGCACGGAAGAGACAGCTGTAGAACGTCTCCATGTCGGCCTCGGAAGCACCCTCTACGAGGACACGTCCAAACAGCCTGTTCCAACTCTCGGCAGCACGGCGACGCGTCTGTTCCAGCGTCTTGTCCATGCCCACCTCCTGTTGCCAGGTCAGGCGTGCCTGCTCGTCGCTGATGTACGACGAGGCGGTGCGCACCTGCACCTTCGTGCCTGGCCTGAACTTCAGCCATACGCCCTCGCCCTTACCCTCGCAGCGGCTTTCGCCCTCGCGGGGGGTGCCGGTGCGGTTGTTCCACGTGCCGTAGGCCACGAAGGGCTGGTCGAACTGCATGAAGATGCGGCAGCGGAAGGTCTCGCGGTTGTTAATCCATGTGCCGTTATCGACCCAGCCGACAATCTGACGGTTCGCGGCATCGATGGTCCATCCGCTGGAGGCGGTGTAGCCGTCGATGACAAGCCAGGCGTCCTCGCCCTTCGGAAATGAGAAGCGCAGATGTCCGCAGCGTTCGGTGGAGGTCATCTCGGTGCGCATGCCGTTGTCGAAGGTCACGCTGTAGTAGTCGGGGTGAGCCGTCTCGTGGTCGTGGCTGAACGAGGCCTGGCGCTCCTCCTCGCCCACCCGCAGCGTGCCGCTGACGGGCATGAAGGAGAACCACGCGTAGTCGCCTACCCAGGGACTGCACTGGTGCGTCTGGCCGAAGCCGCGGATGGTGGTGGCACCGTAGGTGTATTTCCATCCGTCGCCGTTGCGGCCCGTCTGCGCCGACCACAGATGGGTGGCGAAGGGCTGCCCCACGGTGGCATAGGTGTTGCCGTGGCTGAGACCGAAATGACTGTCGGTGCCCTGAAGCGACTGAGCGTAGTGTACGAGGTCGCCGGTGCCTGCCGCCATCAGGACAGACTGCCTGGCCAGCAGCATGGCCGAAAGGGACAAGAGGAGAAGACTTTTTTTCATTAATTCACTATTCATTATCCAAATAAATATTCGATTTTCAATTCTAATCAAATAGATAAGCTCTTTATTATTAGTGTCTTTATGCCCATGCGGGGGATGGAGACGGAGATTTTCTTGTCGCCAACTCTGATTTCGTGTGTGGCGTCGTTACCCTCGACGTTGAAGAGACGCAACTCTATGGCACCGTCTGTCTGCCGGACGCAGGTCAGTTCGTAGCCCGTGTCGCTCACGTCCACCAGCGACCGTACTGAAGACACCTCCCCTTCGTGTGGCACGACAACCAGCGGCTCGTTCCATTCCGCCGAGCGACGTGCCACCTGAGCTTCGTTCCACATCCCTTCGTGGGGCAGCAGGGCAAAGCGCATCTCCAGCGGGCCTTCGATGCCGTACATCCTGCCCCACAGCCCCGCTCCGCTGTACTGTGCCGTCAAGGCGAGGGGAAAGCCGGGACCGAACGAGTAGCTGCCCGTATGGTCGGTCAGCAGCGCCAACCCCTTACCGTCGCTGCCCTCGGAGATGTCCACCCAGTGGAGGACGACGTTGTGGCGGATGTCCGTCCACGAGCTATACCAGGTGCTGTCCTGACGGCTTTCGCATACATCGAAGGGAGCATCCTTCCAGAGCCGGGGCTCGTGCAGACGGACAGGGAAGAGTATGTTCAGCTTATATCGGTCGTCGCAGAAGGCACGTCGCGGCTGTCGCCAGTCTCTGGCCGACTGACGGTATTCGCCGATGCCGGGGTTACCCTCCCAGTCAATCCTAAGCGAACAGTCTATCAAAGGGCTGCCACTGCTGATGCGGTAGCGGACGACGAAGGGCGAACGGCCTATCTGCCCCGATAGTGTGACGGTCAGCAGCGGCGTGCCGTCACCGCTGACAGAACAGCGCACCGGTTCATCGGCCGACGAGAGCCAGCTGCCCTCGCGATAGAAAAAACCGCGCAGCTCGCCCAGCATGCTCTCTGCAGGGCTTTCAGCCGGGGCAGAGACATACTCCGTCCGTGAGCTGCCCGCCTGTAGGCTAGTCACCACCCCACCCCTGTCGAGGTCGAAGGTTATCGTCAGGCAGCCGCCCGCCACCGTCAGGTTGTGTTCGTCGTGCTTAACCACGCGACAAGGCTCGCAGCCGGCGGCGGCACGCCGTCTGTCGTCGGCCGTGAAGTCGGCATAGCCGAATGCGGGCACACGTGCGGGAAAAGCCTGTCCCTCCACCTCAACCACCTCGCTGCGGGCATGACCGGTGGTGTTGTAGATGCGGACGCTGCCCATAGGCGTTGCAGGCGGCATCGGCTTGTCCGTCTCGTCGTAGGCGGGGATGGCGGGCAGCGGGACGTCATACGCTCTCCTCGTCCACACGTCCACCCAGTCGGCCCACGTCATTCCCTTTTTCAGCAGACCGTTGTAGGGCACTATCCAGGCATCGTGATGCTGGGCCAAAGCGAGGTTGCGCCAGGCTTCGCGGAAGCGGTTAGGGTTAGGCGACTCCGGCGCAAACCTCTCGTCTCCCATCGCTGCCAGTTTCTCCTGCTGCAAGAGTCCGTTCTCGGCCCAGCGCACTTTTCGGGCGATGTCGTTCAGCACCGAGCTGCCCCACATCAGGCAGGGACGGATGTCCTCTTGCGTGAAATGCCAGTCATCGTCGGTGTTGCCGGTGCTGACGTTCTCTATATAGTTCGTCCACGTCGTATAGACGTTCTGCCAGACGCCGTCCCTCGAGCGACGAATCACGCCGTTCCCCAGCCAGGGGCCATTTTTCCATCCGGCATCCTGATAGCACATGCCCACAGGATGGTCGATGCCTGCATGACGGCAGGCAGTCAGGTAACGGACGCTGTTCTGCCACGATGCCGTCTGCCATACCGAGCCCTCCTCGAGCCCCTCGCAGTCAGGGCGTGGCACGGCGGTGATGACGGTGCCGTCGGGGCCTACCATGTTCACCAGCTCGCCTCCGTGGCTGGCCGGATAGCCGCCCCAGCAGGTGTCGGGGCAGCGCAGCACGGCGTACTTCGCCCCCATCGCGGTCAGCACCGCAGGCAGACAGCTCGTCAGGCAGGGTTCCTCGGCGGCATAGGTGGTGAAGGTGGCTTCGGGGAAGTGCGACTTCACGACAGCCCATCCCTCGCTGAACTGGCGGATGATGCTCTCGCCGCTGATGTTCCACAGATAGGGTTGCGACAGCGTGGGATTGGTGAACTCCACCCTGCCCTCGCCCACCAGCCGCCGCAGCCGTGCCAGGTCGTCGGGGGCAATCACGGCAATGGTGTCCCACGTCTCAGGCTCTATTTCGAGGCACACCCGCCAGTCGGGGTTCTGCTCCAGCTGGTCGCAGATGAAACCCGTGTACCACTCCTTGGGATAGTGGCCATAGATGCCGCCGTGGTAGCCATCGACAAACCACGCCGTCAGCATCCCCTGCTGACCGCAGCCCGGCAGGACACTCTGGCAGACCGCCAACAAAGCCAGCAGTATGCGCCTAACCTTTATCAAGAATTTTTCTTTCTCCATTTTTTTGATAACGATTCAACCACCTGAGCCCACTAACCCGATAGCCGATGGAAAATGGAAAAAGGGGGTTAGTCCCAAAGCGACTCCCAGTTGAAGACGCGGTAGAAGTAGGGACGTACATAGTCGGCACTACCAGGATAGGTGAAGTTGTCGGCCGTGGCAGGCGCGGTCTGCGAGGTGGCGAGCACCAGTTCGCCCTGACGCGAGAGGGCGGGCAAAAGGGTGACGCGGGTGAGGGCGTTATAGGTTTGCGGACCTTTCTTCTCGAGGCGCGAGGGGATGACGCAGAGGGTCTTGACGTCGGTGAAGGGACCATAGGGGGTGGTGGAACGCCATATTAGCACGTCCTGCCCATTGGAATAAGACTGTCCGACGAGGTAGTAGTAATTGCCGCGCCTGAGCACCTGCGGGTGCTGACAGGCACCGTTGTCAACCAGCATGCTGGAGCGCATGGCCACCTCGTCGGCGGTGATGCCGCTGGCGACGGTGGGTGCCGTGGTGGTCCAAACGATGTCGCCGTCGGTGTTGCGCACACAGTATTCCCACGTAGAGGCGAGGTCATAGGTAGCGGTACGGGCGACGAGAACGCCGCTGATGCCGGTCAGCAGATAGGTACAGTAGAGGTAGTTGTGACCGTCGTCGTCACGAAGCAGCGAGCTGTCGTAGCCTATCATGTTGGTGAGCATATCGGGCTGGAGGGATTCTTCGGTAAGGGTTCCGTCGGCGCCGATGGCGTAGGTGGCTAAGTAGGTGGACTCGCGACGTGAGTTGGAGCTCTTGTAACAACCATAGAGCACCTGCACCTTGCCGTCAGCACGCTGGGAAGCCAGCGCTGGCACAAGATAGCTCTTCGTCGATACGGGCGAGGCAAGCGGCTCAGCCTGATAGTAGTCGTCGGCCGAGGGGTCGGAGGTCTGAATGAAGGCATTGAGTTCCCTCAGGTCGGCAGCGACGGGCGACGTCAGTGAGCCAGCCCGCTGCAGAAGCATGCTGCTGCGCACGGTGGCGCCGCTGAGACGGGCACGGGTGTCGGCATCGACAACGCCGAAATAGCTGTCGCGGGCGAGCCACAGCAGCTGACCGCCGGCGAGCGGTGCGGAGGAGACGACATCGCCGCCGTTCCAGCCGAGGGTGCGGCAGAAGAGGGCATTGTAGAGTTCGTCGCGATAGAAAAACACGTTGTCGCTGTGCTGACCGACGTTCATGACGGGAGCGAGCTGCCAGGCGGCATCGAGGGCGGGTTCCTCGGCGGTGACGTGGATGGGGTCGTCCTGGGCATCGTCGTAGCCGATGGCAGCAGAATCGTAGTCGTTGCAGGAGAGGAGGAATAATGGAAAAAGAAAAATGAAAAATGAATAGAACACTACGCTGTAGAACGGTCTGCATCCTGCTGAACGCTGTCCTGTAGATTGATGAGAGATAGACTGGTGCATTTTTACTTTACTCTTAACTGAAAAAAAACGCTTAATGCTTAACTATGAACTTCAGTTGGCGGTGATGCTAAGGGGGCGCATCTGTTCGTGGACGAAGTGCCACATGGCCTCGGAGGGCAGCTTGTAGCGGTAGTTGAGCGTGAAGCACTTCGTCTCGGGGTCGTAATAGCTGGGGTTGCCCTCGACCTCGCCCACTTCGACAGAGCGGCTGGACACCTCCCATGTGGCCATCGTCACCTTCTGATGCCTGACAAACTGGCCTGTAGGCACGCCTTCGGCAAGCACAGGGATGTCGATGAGCTGGTCGGGATGGACCGTGACGACAATGCCGCGCTGGCTGATGACGGCGGGGGCGACGCTGTAGGACGTGCCCGGCAGGATGCGGACGCTGTGTTCGCCCGTGGGCACCAGCAACTTGGTGGCATTGATGAGCGAGGCATCGCCAGCTGCGGTGAACGTGCCGTCGGCTTCGCGGAAAATCTGCTCGGTGCCGTCCATGGTGTAGTAGGTGGCGTGCTTGGTGGTGGCGTAGTCGTTTTTCAGGTAGATGCGGAAGAGCACCTCGCGCTTCTCAGGCGAAATCATGTATTCGGACACGGACTTGATGCGAAGAGGAATGAAATAGACGTCGTCAGGGCTGATGCCAGTGACATTGACGCGAATGGGAAACTTCACATAGGGTTTGCTGCCTGAGGCGGGCAGCAGGATGGAATAATTGTCGATGGTGTAGTCCTTCGCGTCGAGTTCCTGGGCATAGTTGGCATAGGCTTCACCAAAGGTGGTGCGGTTGTAGGCACGCAGCACCTCGGGCCAGTGCTCGAGCTCGACCGTCACATCACGGTCGATGGGGGTGGTGCCACCGGCGTATATCGACAGCCATCCCTCGGAGATTTCGCCGAAGGTGTATTCCTGACCGAAGATGTTGCTGACGCCGCTGACGATGTATATCTCCTTGCGGTACTGCTCTTCGTCGTAGAACTTGGCTTCGCAGCCGGCGATGGACATTCCTGTCACCACCAGGCCGGTGAGAACGATGGCTTTGATTTTGAATGAATGACTATGTTTCATAAGGTCTATAGTTTATTATCAATCATCAACTGTCACTTCTCCATTTATCTTACTTTTCCCATCCCGGGTTCTGGTCGAGAAGGGGGTTTTTGCGGAGCTCGCTAAGGTGGATGGGCAGCAGCACCATCTTGGGTTTGAAGACGCGTTCGCGGATGGTGGAATACTGGATGACGGTGGGCTGGTAGAATCCTGCCCACTCGGCCTGATTGACAGAGAGTCCCTGCAGGGGCTCGCTTTCGAGCTGCTCGACGATGCCCCAGCGGCGGATGTCGTAGTATCGGCGTCCCTCGTGGAACAGTTCGATGCAGCGTTCGCGCTCGATGACGGCCTCGAAGGCATCCTCGGAGGCCAGCTCGGTGTCGGTGACGCCCGGCAGTCCGGCACGGAAGCGGACGCGGTTGAAGGCGCTCCGCATCTCGCCGACGTCGCGGCTGACGCGGATGCCGTCGATGTCCCACTCCTTCGTCAGGTGGTTGAGGGCTTCGGCATACGAGAGCAGCACCTCGGCATAGCGGATGATAGGGAACGTCTTGGCTATGGTGCGGGCGTTGTTGCCAGTGCAGGCATCGCGCGGATGGACATACTTGCAGCCGGTGTAGCCGGTGATGTTATAGACGTTGTTGGTAGAGACGTTCGGGCCGCAGTTGGCGCCCATGTAGTAGCCGACCACGACGTCGTGCTTGCCCGTTTCGATGGTGGACGACATGGTCCAGAGGCGGCCCGAGAAGCCGATGTTGGCATAGAAGCGTGGTTCGCGACCCGCGTAGGCAGCAAACGTGCCGGCCTTGAGGGTGTAGTTGCGCGAGAGGATTTTGTCCTCCTGGGTGATGCAGGTCTTGTCGTAGGGTCGGTTGAGATAGGGATAGTCGGCGCTGGCGTCGGCGATGTCGTGTCCGTCGGCCATGTAGAAGTAGTCGACCATGCGCTGTGGGACGCTGACGCAGCTGCTGCCGCCGAAGCGCAGGGGGAAGATGTATCCGAGGTGGTCGAGGATGTTCTCCGTCGTCCCCCAGATGAGCTCGGGGTTGGTGGCGGCGACGGCCTCGCCGGTGAACTGCTCGGAATAGGAGCGATAGGGGTCGATGCCTCCGGCGCCGTCGGGCCAGGGGGCAGAGGGGACATTCGCCGGGAGGGCGGCGGTGTACTGGTCGGCCTCGACGGTGTAGAGGTCATAGAGGCCCAGGTCGATGACGCGTCGGGCTGCTGCGGCGGCGACGGCCCACTTGCGCTCGTCGTACTCCAGCGAGACGTAGGGCACCTTGTCGGTCGAGCGGAGGAACGAGCCGAAGAAGCGTCGGGCAGCGGCACCACCGTTGAACAGCGGGCTGGCGGCGGCCAGACGGATGCGTGCCGACAGCGCCAGCGCAGCGCCGGCGGTGGGGGCAGCGAGCATATCGACGGGACGTGTGCGGGGGAGGTTCTGGGCAGCGGCCTCGAACTCGGTGCAGATGTAGTCGGCACACTCGTCGAAGGTGTTGCGGGCACGCTCGTAGTAGGCGGGGGCCTCGTTGCTGTTCAGGATCTCGTCGCCCAGGATAATCATCGGGCCCTGGTTGCGCAGAATCCAGTAGTAGGCGTATGCCCTCAGGAAGCGCACCTCGGCACGGAACTCGGACTTCTCGAAGCTGTTCATGTCGGGCACGGCGTCGATGTTGGTCAGCAGGGTGTTGCACTTGCGGATGATGCGGTAGCAGTTGTCCCAGACATTGAAGTCCCAGTCCCATCCGCCCATCGCCGAGGCGGTGATGTTGTCGGTGGTGAGGCTGGTGCCTGAGAACTGTATCTCGAGGAAGCCGCCGTTCCAGTTGCCGCACGACACGGCTTCGTCGCTGCCGGTGAGTCCGGGGGTGCTGCCGTAGTACCAGAGGCGTCCCTCCTTAGGCAGCAGGCTGACGGCACCGTTGTAGTAGCGCTGTATGTTGACGCTGCTGGCAAAGATGGAGTCGGCCATGAAAGTATCGGCGAAGTATTCGTCCACATTCAGGTAGTCGGCACAGCCAACCATGGAAGATGCGCTGACAGCCAGAGCCATTATCTTAACAAAAACACTTTTCTTCATACTGAAACGAAAACGGAAACGAAAACGAAAACGATAACGATAAAGAAAACGATAACGATAAAGATAACTCGTTAAACCAGACCATTAAAAGTTAAGTTGCATTTGCAGGGCATAGCGTCCGGTGAGAGGATAAGCCTGTCCGCAGGAGGTGGCCTGCTCGGGGTCGTAGATCTTCACGCTGTCCCACACATGGAGGTTCTCACACAGCAGTTGCAGGTCGATGGACTGCAGGCCGACCTTGTGCATGAAGGCTGCGTTCCAACGGTAATTGAGGCTCACTTCCTGCAGCCTCAGGTAGCGCGCATCGCCCATCCACCATGTGGAAGGCTGCGTGTTGTTGACGTTTTGTCCGTAGTAGAGTCGCGGGAAACGGGCATTGGGGTTCTCCGTCCGGGGGTCACCAGAGTAATCAGCAGAAATCCAACGATTCTCCTTGTTGTAAGCAATCGCAAGAACATTGCCGCGGAACCCCTTGTTGAAGGGCATGTATCCGTCGAAGAGGCTGCCGTCGCTGCCGCCGTAGAGGAAGTAGTTATGTCCCGTGCCGCGGAAGAGGATATTGAGCGTGAACCCTTTCCAGTCGGCCGAGGCGCCGAGGCCGTACATCAGCTGTGGAATGCCGGCATAGGCAAAGAGGGGCACCTTGTCGTCGCTGTTCACCACGCCGTCGCCGTTGACGTCCTTATACTTGATGTCGCCCGGGCGCAAGGCCCCGAACTGCGGTGGGCTCATGTCGATGTCCTCCTGGCTCTCGAAGAGGCCGAGGGCGATGTATCCGCGCTGCACGTTGTTGGCATAGCCGTTGCGTTCGAGATAGCGGTAGGGCTGTGTGGCCTCCTCCCAGTTGAGGATTTTGTTTTTCGAGAGGGTGAAGTTGCCGCGCAGGGTAAAGCTGAAGTCGTTCGACACCTTCTGGCGGTACTCCAGATTGCCGTCGCCGCCCCAGCTCTTCATGCTTCCCACGTTGCCATAGGGCATGCTTACCAGACCGACGTAGGCGGGCACTTGTGTGCGCTGCTGGAAGATGGCGTCGCGGCGGTCGAGGAAGTAATCGATGGTGGCCGAGAACCGGTCGCCAAACAGGTGGAAGTCCATGCCTAGGTCCATCTTCTTCGCCTTCTCCCAGACGAGGTTGTCGGCGCCCACCTGGCTCTCGGTGATGACGCCCGTGCCGCCCCAGACGGAGCTGGCCGACGGGTTCTCAGTGATGAGCGTCAGGTAGGGGAAGCGTGTGCTGGCTATCTGGTCGTTACCGACCATGCCGTACGAAGCGCGGAACTTGAGGAAGCTCAGCCAGGACACGTTGTCCTGGACGAACGTGTAGCTGGTGGGCACCCATGCCAGCGCCATCGAGGGGAAGAAGCCGTACTGGCGGCCGGGCTGGAAGTTCTCCGAGCCGTTGAGGCCGAAGTTGGCGTCGATGAAATACGTGTCGCGGAAGCCATAGTTCAGCCGTCCCGAGAGGCTCTGGTAGCGTTTGGGGATGGCCGACATGCTGCTGCCGGCACCCGTCTCGGCGGTGTCCTCAATATAATAATATAGGAGTGCGCCCACGCTGTGTTCGTCGAACACGCGGTCGTAGTTGACGCTGGTGTTGAAGAAAATCTTGCGCCAGGTCCACGCCGCCGAGCTGTAGCCCACCGACACCTCGCTGACGCGCTGCGAGAGGATGAGCTTGCCCGAGGCGCTGCGCTCGGAGGCCATGTAGAGCGCGGGGATCTTGTAGCGGCTCTCGCCGAACAGCGACTGGGTGTCGAGCGAGCCCTGCAGCTTGGCCTTCAGTCCCGGGGTGACCATCGAGAGGTCCTGGTCGAGGCTCATGGTGATCATGTTGCGGAAGTTCTGCTGACGGGTGGTGCCGGTGTAGTTCAGCAGGACGTAGGGCGAGACGTCGTCGCCGTCGTTCGTGGCAGGCAGGTAGCCGTTCGAGTAGCGCAGCGGGAACATCACGGGCGTCGTCTTGGCCTGCGAGCTCCATATCCACCCCGTCATGCTCACCGGCTGGTAGCCGCTGCCCATGCTGGGACGGTCGTTCACCGACAGGTAGCTGGTGCCGCCGATATAGACCTTCGTCGTCTTCGTCAGGTTGATGTCGAGGTTCATGCGGTAGTTGTACGTGTTATAGCCCACGCCGCGCTTGTAGGGCGAGTCGGCCGCCATGTTATAGGCCGACGATTCGTTGCTCATCCCGAGCGAGGCGAAGTATCGGGCGATGGAGCCGCCGCCGCGCGCGCTGACGTAGTAGGTCTGCTCGAGCGAGGTGGGGTTGAGCAGTTCTCTCTGCCAGTCCACATTGGGATAGAGGTCGGGGTCGAGGCCATAGCGGATGATGTCCATCTCCACGTTGTCGTAGATGGGGTTCATGCCGGTGGCCACGGCAGCCTCGTTAGCCATCTGGGCGTACTCGTAGGCACCCAGATAGTCGGGCAGGCGTTTCAGCTGCGACACGGTGTAGTTGGCCCGCGCCGTGATCATCAGCTTCTGGTCCAGTCCGCGCTTGGTGGTGACGATGACGACGCCGTTGGCGCCGCGGCTGCCATAGACGGCGGTGGCGGCCGCATCCTTCAGCACCGAGAAGCTCTCCACGTCAGCCGCCTCCACCTGGCTCAGGTCGCCCTCGAGGCCGTCAATCAGCACCAGCGCGCTGCTGTTGGCGCCGAAGGTGCCGATGCCGCGCACCCAGAACTCCGAGATGTTCTTCCCGGGCTCGCCGCTGCGCTGCACGCCGATGATGCCTGCCACACGGCCTGCCAGCGTGTTCACGATGTTCGTGGCCGGTTTCTCAAGCTCGATGGGCGCAATGGTGGTGATGGCACCCGCCACGCTTATCTTACGCTGCGTGCCCATACCGACCACAACCACCTCATCAACCTCTTTCGTGCTCTCTTTCAGTTGGATGGTCACTGACGTCTGGCGTTTCTCCAGTCTGTACGTCACGGACGAATAGCCCACGTACGACACCATGAGCACGTCGTAGAGGTCGGCCTTGATGGCGAACGCGCCATCGACGTCGGTGACGGTGCCTATGCCGGGCTTGTTCTGGATGGTCACCGTAGCCCCGATGACGGCCTCGCCCGTCTCGTCGATGACCATACCTTTCACCTCAAAGCTCTCCTGTGCCCCTGCCGCCAGAGCAAGCGTACAGCCAAGCGCTAAGAGCCAAACTTTCAGGAAACGATTATTATTCATCTTTCAATCTTCCGTTTTATTGCTTTCCTAATGGCGCCATCGGCGCTGTCACTCTACGGCCACGCGCCTGATGGCATGGTTGTTACTGTCGCCCACATAGAGCACATCCTCGCTGTCGATAGCCAGGCCGTAGGGGCTGTTGAACTTCGCCACATCGCCCGTGCCGTTGACGTAGCCCGGCTGCTGGGGCAGGCCGGCAACGGTGGACACATAGCCCGTCTTCAGGTTGATTTTCCGGATGCAATGGTTGCCCGTGTCGGCCACATAGAGATTTCCTTCGCTGTCGCGGCACATCTGGTGGGGATTCGAGAACTGGGCCTGGTTGATGGGGCCGTCGAAGAATCCTGCCGAACCCCCTGAGAGGGTTGTACACGTCTGCGCCTCCAAGTCGAGCTTATAGATGCGGTTCATCTCATCGACGGTGAAATAGAGGATGTTCGGGTCGCTGCCGTCGAACACCATGCCGAACGTGCTGCCGCTGGTGCTGCCGATGCCCACGCCGCCGTACAGCTGTGTGAGGTTCTCGCCCAGGGCCGTCTCGGGGTCGAAACGAATCAGATAGCCACCGTAGGAACGGGTGTAGAACTTACCGTCGGCGGGGCACATGGCAGCCGTCCGGCGGGCTGCCCACGACGCCATGCCGCCGGGGGAGAACTCGGTGTTGTCCCAGCTGATCTCGCCCTTGTTCATGGCAACCCAGTCGTTGTCCGGGTCGTAATACCAGTATTCGTTGTTTCCGATATTTGCTTGAATGTGATAGACCTTGTCGTGGACGTCGTCATAGACATTGACGGGCACCGTCAGGAAGATGCCCAGCTCGTCGATGAGCTTCAGCTGGTCGGCCTCCTCGTTGGCACAGTAGCGGTAGAACTTGCTGTCGTGCGTGTCGATCTCGAAGTAGATGTTCTTACGCTTGTCCACAGAGATACACTGGTTCATCTCCGAGGCGAACTGTGCCTCCGACAGGCTGATGGTGCCTGTGGGGTTGGCGGTCGCGGCTGCATCGCCGCCGCAAACGGTGGTCACGTTGGTCTGAATCTTGTAGTCGAAATGGCCTGGGAACGATGCCTCCTGATCGCCTATCCGGACCTTTATCACCACGTTTTCACCGGGCAGCTTCGGCGCAAGCACCAGCAGACGGTCGCCGCTCGCTCCGATCACGGGTGCCTCCTTCTGGTTGAAAAAGACGCTGACGGCGTCGGCGTTGTTTCCGAAGTTGCTGCCCGTGAGGATCACCTTGGTGGCAATGGGGCCGCCCGTCGGGTAGAAGCTCTCGCATACAATGGGTTTCGATGCATCATAGTCGAGATAGCTTTCTTCGGTGCCTTCGCATGCTGCAAGCAGCACGACTACAATCAATGCCACTGCTGAAGGAATCCGGGCCGTTGTTGTTTTAAAAAGGTTCATTCTAGTTTTTTAATTTGAATTAACTGATAAAAAAACGACCGTCAGTTCTCATTCCCCTAAACGGAGCCGGACTAAAGACACGCGCAAAAGAGAAAAGTAAACATTTAGCCATGAAAAGAAATTTACCTTCACATTTTCATCATAATAGATTATTTAATTTATAATCAAAGAATAAAAAAACATTTTAAATTAATTATATTTACTTTTCACCTACTCACAAAACCAATGAAAAAATTAAATAAGTAACTTTGCGGCGGAAATTGAAAGTTGATATGTTTAACACACGTTTTTCGGAGTTATACCTTAACAACTACTCCCGCATGCTGCGGATAGCGAAAAACTACATCCCAGCACAAGAGGACGCAGAAAACATTGTCCATGATGTTTTCGTAAGCGTATGGGAGCATAAGGATTATGTGCTGAAGATGGACAATATCGAGGGCTATATGGCCGTATCGCTGAAAAACAGATGTCTCGACTACCTGAAGCATCTTTTCTACGTATCGGAATATGCCGACAGAGTAAGCGAATCGCTTCGCGACGAACTGCATAACTGTCTGAACAACGCCAACAACACCGACACGGCCACTGCCTACGACAAGGAAATCATCAACAAGGCTGTCAGCCGTGCCATCGGGGAGTTACCGCCCCGCTGCCGTCAGGTGTTCTTGCATTCGCGGCGCGATCATCTGAAAAATGCAGAGATTGCCGCGCGCATGGGCATTTCCGAAAACACTGTTGAAGCTCAGATGACCATCGCCATCCGAAAACTACGGGCAGCCCTGTGCCCTTACCTCCCTCAGGTAGGCCGCCAAAGCAAAAAAAGCTGCTCCCCAGCAGTTTTACCCCGAATGGCTTAGGGGAAAAGAACGACGCATCCATTCATATTATTGAACTCCCAAAAAACAGTTATAAACCCATTAAAAACAAAGCGTATGAAGAGATTTTACTACTTTTTTGCAATGTGCGGCCTGCTGACGGCTGCGCTGGTTCCTCAGAAGGCGATTGCCGTGGCCACGTACGAGAACCATGTCGTTACACTGACGGGTGTTCCCGAGGGGGCAGGTGTGGTCTATCTTGTCACCGACTGGAACGGTCACGAGTGGGACCCCATCGATGAAATGCTCTATGAGGAGGATGAAATCACCGTGAAGGCTACCATCGAGACGAAAGATAACAAGGCAATCTGCCACCTCTATGCCATTCCCAACGAGGGTTACCAGTTTGCCGGTTTTTTCGTTGACGAGGACGGCGACGGGAAGTTCGACATTACGAAGGATGCCCCTATCACCTTCACCGAGGACAACGACCTCAACAACCGCAGTAACGATGAGGGTCAGCCGCGCGTTTATACCAGCCCGATTGCCCGTCAGGTTGTCCTTACCCATGAGTCGCCCAACGAGTATAATGCCGGCCCCGAAGCGGCCGACAACTTGGCTGCTGCAGAGGCTGCAGCCGAAGCCGACTGGGAGGAGTTCGGTTGCCTAAACCACTTCTTCGCCGTGTTCTATGAAGAGGGCGAGGAGAATCCCATCACCGGCATCAAGGCCGTGGCCATCCGCCCCGATGACATCATCTACAACCTCTGCGGACAACGTGTCGGCAAGGATGCCAAGGGACTGCTGTTTGTCGGTGGCAAAAAAAGAATCATCCGCTAACCATCAAGTCCTAACTTCTCACCCCTAACCCCTGACCTGATCTTTGCCGTCATGCCCAGCAGACAGCTCAGAAGCATTGTGTTTTCAGTCATAACCACCTGCATTGTTGCAAGTGGTTATGCTGCTGAAAAACCTATCCGGGGCAGAGGAGACAAGGCCGCAGGGGGGCTGGCAGACGACATCAGCGCCTCGCTGGTCATCTGCGGGCGGGGCGGACGGCTGATTTCTTCGTTCGGGCATTGCTCCATACACATGTCGTGCCCTTCGGCGGGGCTGGACAACTATTATACCTACCTCATCGAGGCGTCGTCGGCAAACGTCATGCGCTTTTTCTCCGAAGGCGTTTTCACAGGGCTGTTCGTGGTGCAGAAGTGGGACGAGTTCCGAGAAGACTACGTCCGGCAGAACCGCCCGGTCACTGAGTACGAGCTAAACCTCACTACCGACGAGGTGCGGCGCCTGTGGATGAACCTCGACAAAGAGACCTACCACCCCGACAGCCGCACCTACAGCTTCCTGCACGCGCAATGCACGTCCATCTGCGCCGATATCATCAGGAGCTCGTTGCTGGGTGAGCGCATGGAATACGGCGACTTGCCAAAGCCACTAAAGGGTACGTTGCGAGACTATGCGGAATTCTCGGTTCGCAACTATCCGTGGTACAACTTCTGCTTCCAGAGCCTGCTGGGTGCCGAAGGTGAACAGCCCGGAAGCCCTTGGGAAAAGCTGGCGCCAATGGATATCGTGACGGTGTGGAGAGGGGCATCCATCGTCAATGCAGCAGCTGGAGGGCGTCCTGTCTTCAAGGGCGACGAGCGGGTACTCTGGTGCGGCACGTATCAGCCGACAACCTCCACCCCCTCACCCTTAACCCCTAACTTGCTCTTTGCCGTACTGCTGACGTTTACACTGCTGCTGACCCTTGCGGGAAAGAGAATGGCGGCCATTACCAAAGTGTACGATGCCCTCCTGCTGTGTTTGCAGACTGCATTAGGATTCTTCTTCACCTGGTTGCTGCTGTTTTCGAAAGCGTCGTGGATGCCAGGAAATCTGCTCCCAGCCGTTTTCAACCCTATTCCTTTTGTCGTGTGGCTGATCTTTCATAAGAAGAAAAGAACTATTCGCCGGGCATATGTCGTCTATTCCATCGTGCTGGCTGTGATGATGATGGCATCACCCTTCGTGCCGCAGCTTGAGTGGAGCCATGTCCTGTTATTTGCCACATTCCTTGTACGGACAATCGCCCTGTTCCTTAAACTCTGGTAAAAACCAACAAAAATGAAAAAAACAATTCTCTCTCTCCTCATCCTTGCAACCAACAGCGTGTTGTTCGCCCAGACGGTAGCCCCCTTCAAGGCAGGCGACCGTGTGGCGTTTGTCGGCAACAGCATCACCGACGGCGGACACTACCACTCGTACATCTGGCTCTACTACATGACCCGCTTCCCCAGCCAGCAGATGTGGATGGCCAACTGCGGCATCGGCGGCGACACTGCCGAGGACATCCTACGCCGCTTCGACGGTGACGTGGCTGCCAAAAGCCCCACCGTCGTCACCCTCACCTTCGGAATGAACGACACGGGCTACCTGGAATACAACGGCGACAATGCGCAGAACTTTGCGGACCGCAAGGTCTCCGAAGCACGCCGTAACTTCCTTGAAATCGAAAAAAAGCTGAAGAGGCTGACTGGTACACGAGTTGTGATGGTCGGTACATCGCCCTACGACCAGACATCGACCTTCAACGACAACATCTACCGCCGCAAGAACGACGCCATGCAGCGCGTCATCGCCATCCAGGACTCGGCGGCACGGGCCAACCACTGGGAGTTCATCGACTTCAACGCCCCCATGTGCGACGTGGGCGCCCGCATGCAGAGGGACGACCCCGACTTCAGCGTCTGCGGCAACGACCGCGTACATCCCGACAACGACGGACACATGCTGATGGCCTACCTCTTCCTGAAGGCACAGGGCATGACGGGCAGGCCCGTGGCGGACTTCTGCATCAACGCACGCCAGAAGAAGGCCGAGAAAGCGGAGAACTGCACCATCACCGCCATCACCGCCAGCCGCGACGTCCTCGCCTTCGACTACCTGAGCGAAGCGCTGCCCTACCCCCTCGACACCATCCCCCACGGCTGGGGCTTCACCCGCCCGCAGTCGGACATCGTGAAGATGATCCCCGACTTCGCTGACGAGATGAACAGCGAACGCCTCACCGTGAGTGGGCTGAAGGGCAGCTACCGTCTGCTGATTGACGACATCCTCATCGACACCCTCGCCGCCACCGACCTCGAGCGCGGCGTCAACCTCACCGCCTATCGCCATACGCCACAATACCAGCAGGCGTGTGCCGTCATGTCGCTCAACGAAGAGCGATGGGACATCGAGCGCCGCATACGCGACTTCGTCTGGCTACAGTACGGCTGGTTCCTCAAGGAGTACGGTATCACCGACTACACCACCGAGGAGGCTGCCCGCGTCTATCGCGAAGGGTCGAAGACAAACGCTTGGGTGAACAGCCGCAAGGACATCTACAACCGCATGATTCATCCCGAGGTAATGCAGTTGCTTGAGCAGGAGCAAGACCTTATCGTCCACACCATCTACTCCATCAACACGCCCGTCACCCGCCACTTCCGGTTGGAGAAGATTGAAGATTGAAGATTATGGACAATGGACTTCAATAATGGACAATGGATAATGGATAATGGATAATGGATAATGGATAATTATCAATTTTCAATTATCCATTGCGCCGAAGGCGCCGAAATTGCGCCAAAGGCGATAAAATGGATAATTGAATAATAACTTGCAAATAAATTTGCATTATCGTTCGGTTCGCCCTATCTTTGCAAAAAATATCTCCTCAGAGATGACAACGAAATGCACTTCTTCCTTTGCCGCTCTGCTGTTTGCAGGCATGCTCGCGGGGCAGCCTGCGGCGGCGCAGCGCGAGGCCACCCTCACCATCCACCCCTCGCAGGGCGAGAACATCATCAGCCGTAACATCTACGGCCAGTTTGCTGAACATCTGGGCACGTGCATCTACGGAGGCCTGTGGGTGGGCGAAGACTCGCCCATACCCAACACGGCGGGCTACCGCAACGATGTGGTCGGCGCGCTGAGGGAGCTGCACATTCCCGTACTGCGCTGGCCGGGCGGCTGTTTCGCCGACGACTACCATTGGGAGGACGGCATCGGCCCGCGAAGCAAGCGCCCGAAGAAGGTGAACAGCACGTGGGGCGGCACCGTCGAGGATAACTCGTTCGGCACACACGAGTTCCTGAACCTCTGCGAACTGCTGGGGTGCGAGCCCTATGTCTCAATGAACATCGGCAGCGGCACAGTGCGCGAAACCGCCGACTGGGTGGAGTACATGACGGCCGACAACGGGCCGCAGGCCGAGCGACGCGCACGCAACGGACGAAAGGAGCCCTGGAAGGTGAAGTTCATCGGCGTGGGCAACGAGGCCTGGGGCTGCGGCGGAAACATGACGCCTCAGTACTACAGCGACGAGTACCGCCGCTACGCCACCTACTGCCACGACTTCAGCGGCAACCACCTTTTTAAAATAGCCAGCGGCGCCAGCGACTACGACTACGAGTGGACGGAGACACTGATGAAAAACGTTGGAGGGCGCGCCAACGGCCTCTCGCTGCACTACTACACCGTGCTGGGCTGGAACGGCAGCAAGGGAAAGGCAACACGCTTCACCGACGACGACTACTACTGGTGCCTTGGCAAGTGCCTCGGCATAGAGCCTGTCATACGGCGCCACATCGGCATCATGGACCGCTACGACCCCAAAAAGCGCATCGGTCTCATGGTGGACGAATGGGGCACCTGGTGGGACGAGGAAGAGGGCACCATTCCCGGCCATCTGTTCCAGCAGAACACCATGCGCGACGCCTTCGTGGCGGCACTCTCGCTCAACGTGTTCCACAAATACACCGACCGCATACAGATGACTAACATAGCGCAGATTGCCAACGTGCTGCAGTCTATGATCCTGACGCAGGGCGACAAGATGGTGCTGACGCCGACGTACTACGTCTTCAAGATGTACGTGCCGCACCAGGACGCCACCTTCCTGCCCTTCGACCTGACGTGCGACCAGATGGACGTGCGCAACGAGCGCTTCACGCCCGGCCGCAGCCAGGACGAGGAGCCGTTCCGCCACCTGCCGATGCTCTCGGCCACCGCCTCGCGCAGCACCGACGGCCTCATCCACATCTCGCTGGCCAACGTCGATTTGAAGCAGAAGCAGACGGTGACCATCTCACTCGACGGCACAAAGGCTGAGTCCGTCACCGGCACCATCCTCACCTCGACGGACATCGCCGACCACAACACGTTCGACCGCCCCTCGACGGTGCAGGAAGCCTCATTCAACGGAGCTAAGATAGACAAGAAGGACAAATCGAAACTCGTCGTCACACTACCCGCCAAATCCATCGTCACACTGGAAGTTAGCGCCTTTGGCGCCAAAGGCGCAATGGATAATTGATAATTGATAATTAATTGTCCATTATCCATTTTCCATTATCCATTAATTGAAAATTGAAGTCCATTATTGAGATGTTTTATCTCCTTGTTGCAGCCGTTTGTGGTGCGCTGTTCTCCATTATCTTCAAGGTATGCCAGCGAAAGGGCATCGACACCATGCAGGCCATCCTGTTCAACTACGTCACCGGCATCCTGGTGGCGTGGGTGCCGCTGTTCGCTAAGCAGCTGACGGGCGGTCCGGCCGTCGTCAACCCGTTTGCACAGAGCTGGATCTGGCTGGCGCTTCTGCAGGGATTCTTCTTCATGAGCGGATTCATCGTGATGGCACAGAGCACGCGCCATTGTGGCGTTGCCCTCACCACCGTTGCCGCCCGCGCCAGCCTCGTCATCCCCGTTGTCCTCAGCTGGATCATCCTTGCCGGCCCTGCGCCACAATGGATACCGGTAGTGCTGGTCATCGTCGCCCTCGTCCTCATCGCCTTCGGCAAGGGAGCCGACAAAGGGGCAAGCAGGCAAACGGGCAAGGCTTATCTGCTGTTTTTCTTCGTATTCCTGTTCTACGGCATTGCCGACTTCTCGCTGAAGGCTGTCCAGAACACCGTTTCGCTCCAGTGCAGCGACGACAGCGCCCTGGTGAGCCGCCAGCTGACGGCTCTCACCGGCACCATCTTCCTGATGGCAGCCCTGCTGAGCCTGACGGTCGTCGTCTGCCGCCCGAAGAGCCAGCGCAAGCCCTTCGACGGACGCGCCGTCGTGGCCGGTGCCCTGCTGGGGCTGGCCAACCTCGGCTGCACCACCTGCATCCTGCGCAGCCTGACGGTGCTGCCCGCCGGAACCTTCTTCCCTCTCTACAACATCGCCATCGTCATCCTCGGCACGCTGGCCGGCATACTCCTCTTCAAGGAGAAGATACGCCCCCTGCAGTTCGTCGGACTGGCCGTTGCCATCGTTGCCATCGTGTTTTTCTTCCAATAGCGCTCCAGGCAGGTCAGGAGTCCCGAAAAAAGAGAAAAAAGAGGCGTCTTTATCACAAAAAAAGACGCTTTCTTTTTGTTTTCCTAAAAAAAGGTTATATTTGCACCCATTAGTTAAACTTTACGACTTAACAACCATCAAAGAACCGACCATTTCAACATTATCTATGAAAAAACTCATCACTAAATTGACCATTGTGGCTATGTTGCTGGCTATCTGCCCTGCCACAACCGTTGCCCAGAACAAGGCGATGAACAAAGCCCAGAAGAAAGAGTTCCAGGCAAAGAAGAAAGAACTCAAGAAAGGCGGCTGGGAAATCTACGGCAGCGACCGCAGCGCCGACGTTGTCCTGCTGAGTCACTATGAGAAGCTGAATGAGCTGGGCGACGATGCCGTCGTCATCATGGGCACAGCCACGTCGCCCATCAAGCGCGTGCTGCGCGCCCAGGTACAGACCGATGCCGGACAACGCTACGCCCAGCAGGCGGGCAGCGACGTGCAGGGACGCGCCGTGCAGGACGACCAGAACTTCGAGGAAGACCCCTCGCAGTCGTTCTCGCACTTCTGCTCTGTCTATGAAACCAAGGTGCAGCAGGAGATAAAGGGCGAACTGAAGGAGAGCTACTCCATCATCCGCACCATCAAAGGGACGGTGAACGGCAAGCAGGGCGACATCTACGAAATGCAGACCTACTACATCGTTGACCTCAAGGGCGCCTCCCAAGCCCGCATCCGAGCCATGCAGGCTGCCGCCAAAGAGTCAGAGGCCGCACAGAAATATGCCGAGAGAGTATCGACGTTCATCCAGGAAGGATTCGACTACGAGCAATAGACCGAAGACGACATCATCTGTTCACCCATCACCTTTTTCAGCCCTGATATGAAAAGAGCGTTTTATTTCCCATCCATCATCTTTTTCTATTTTTCGTTCCTTTCCGTCCTCAGCCTCTCTGCCCAAAGCATCGACGACATCAAGAACAGTCCCGACTACCTCTGTGGCGAAGGGCGGGGCGAGTCGCTGCGCGAAGCCGACAACGAGGCGCTGCGCGACCTCATCAGCAAAATCTCCGTGTCGGTAGAGAGCGACTACTCCGACGTCACCTCCACCCTCATCAACGGCAACGACTACAACGTCAACTCTGCCGTCAAGATGGTGGTCAACACCTACTCGCAGGCCACACTGCAGAACACCGAGCGCGTGGTCATCACCGACGAGCCCGACGCCTACGTCGTCCGATACGTCAAGCGCTCCGACGTGGAGAAAATCTTCGAGAGCCGCAAACGCAAGCTGATGGACATGGTGGCCAGCGCCGAAAAAGCCGAACGGAACCTGAAAATCGACGATGCCCTCCGCTACTACTACTGGGGCTACTGCCTGCTGCAGAGCCTACCCAACGAGAATGAGGTCGTCACAAGCAGCGGCAAGCTGCTGGTCAACTACATCCCCGAGCGCATGAACGAGATTTTCGACGGCCTGCGCATCAACAAAATCAAGGAAGAGGACAACTACATCGACCTCGAAATCCTCTACCACGGGCAACCCGTCACCAGCATCGACTACACCTACTTCGACGGCCTCGACTGGAGCAACCTCTACAGCGCCCGCGACGGCAAGGGCGTGCTGGAGATGCGCCCGGGCGCTGCCACCGACAACCTGCGCGTCAAGTGCGAGTACGAGTACGCCGGCGAAGCGCACATCGACAAGGAGATTGCCACTGTCGTCAGCATCATGAAGGGCAAAGTGTTCCGCAACAGCGCCCTCACCGTAGCCTCCGGGCCTGCGCCTTCCGAAGAAGCTGGCATGTTGGCCCGGGCCAGCAGCAGCAACAAGACCGAGTCGGCTGCCGAGGTGAACCAACCCGACAAGGAAGAGACGCCCATCACCGACTTCGAAAAGCTGATTCCCAAAGTCAAGGGCGAGCTGAAGCTGCTCACTGACGAGGAGGCCGCCCCATACAACCAGGTTATCGAGCGCATCATCGCCGCCATTCAGTCCAAGCAGTACACCAGCGTTGACGACTGCTTCACCGACGACGGCAAGGACATCTTCAGCCGCCTCGTCCACTACGGCAACGCCCGCATCGTCGGCAAGCCGCAGTACTCCTTCTTCACCATCGGCACCGAGGAGGTCACCTGCCGCAGCATCCCCATGAACTTCTCGTTCAAGGGCAACAGCAGACAGTTTGTCGAGAACATCACCTTCACCTTCAACAGCGAAGGAAAGGTTGACTGCCTGGCCTTCGGCCTCGACGACAAGGCTGCCGAGGACATCCTGCACCACGCCAAATGGGGCGAGGAAGCGCGCAAAATACTCACCGAGTTCCTCGAAAACTACAAGACAGCCTACTCCCTCAAGCGCCTCGACTACCTGAAACAGATTTTCGATGAGAACGCCGTCATCATCACCGGCAAGGTGGTCAAGAAAGCCCCCCCCAGCGGCGACAACCAGACGTTCTATGCCGACAACAAGTTCGTGGAACTGACGCGACAGACCAAACAGGAGTATATGCGCAACCTCGAGCGCAGCTTCAACAGCAAGGAGTTCATAAACATCCGCTTCGCTGAGAACGACGTCGTCAAAGCTGGCCGAGGCGGTGAAATCTATGGCATCCAAATCCGACAGGACTACTATTCCAACAACTATGGCGACACAGGCTACCTCTTCCTGATGGTGGACCTCAACGACCCCAAGAACCCCATCATCAAAGTGCGCGTCTGGAATCCCGAACGCGACCCCGACTTCAAAGGCGTCGCCAGCTTCTGATAACGTAAAACACTTTTAAAGGACAAGACATGAGACTAAAAACACTTCTTCTCTCGGCCATCGTGTGCGGACTGTTCGTCATTCCGGCCCGTGCCCAGAACGACGACTTCAAAGCCTTCCGCGAAAAAATGCTGGGCAACTACAACGACTTCCGCAAGGGATTGCTCGACGAATATGCTGAATTTCTCGACCAGGCATGGACCAACCTCGAGGAGTTCAAGAAGTTTGAGAAAAAAAGCGAGCCGAAACTCGACAAGCCTCCCGTGGCTGACCCCGTCGCCAAGCCGACGTTCAAGCCTGTGGCCAAGCCCAAGCCCAAACCACAGCCGAAGCCCGTGGTAAAGCCCGAACCGAAACCCGAACCCAAGTCCGAGCCAGTCGTCAAGCCAGAGCCTAAGAAGGAACCAGAAAAGGAGCCCGTCGTCGAACAGCCTAAGAAGGAACCTGAAAAGGAGCCCGTCGTCGAACCCGAACCGAAAAAAGAAGAGCCCAAAACTGAGCCGACGCCCAAAAAGGAACCCAAGCCTAAAGCCGAAAAACCGGCCAAGGAACCCAAGCCAAAGGCCGAGAAGCCAACTAAGGAACCCAAGCCAAAGGCCGAAAAACCAGCCAAGGAACCCAAGCCTGAGAAGCCGAAAAAAGAACCGACGCCAAAGCCTGAGCCGAAGCCAACGTCTAAGCCCGAGCCCAAGCAACCCGAACCTGCCCCGGATCCCTTCTTCGGCAAGAAGGCACAGCCTGTCGAATTCAGCCTGTACGGCATCCCCTTCTCCATTCCAAAAATCAAGCTTGATGGAACCCTCGGCTCTGCCGACCGTGCCAAGGTGGCGAAATATTGGAAGATGCTCCTCAAGGCCGATACGCAGAAGAGCGTCGAAGCGCTCTCGGAAGCCTCCAAGTCATACAGCCTCGGCAGCTGGTGCACACTGAAAGCCGTTGAGACGTTCGCTGCACAATGCGTCACACAGGGCGACATCGCCGCACAGCGCACGCTCACCCATTTCCTCATGGTCAGTCTCGGCTACGATGTCCGCATCGCCACAGGCGGCAACGTTGTGGCACTGCTGGTGCCCTTCGACGAAACCGTCTATTCCAACCCCTACTTCAACATCAACGGCAAACTCTACTACATGTACCCTGCCGACGCCATTCCGCAGAGCGTAGGCGTGCAGACCTGCTCCATACCCTCCGACAAGGATATGGGCAGCACGTTCAACCTTGTCATCAACCCGGGTTACCGCCTGCCCGCCGACCCCATGCCCTACTCCGTCAGCCACAACGACCTACGGCTTGAAGGCAACATAAACCGTAACCTCATCAACCTGATGAAGGACTATCCCATGACGCCCATCCCCACCTACGCCTCCTCCAACCCCGACGAGGATGTCCGCCGCAGCATTCTCGAGCAGTTGCGTCCCCAAATCGAAGGGATGGATCCCCTCACGGCAGCCAACGAACTGCTCCACTTTGTGCAGAAAGCCTTTGAGTACAAGACCGATGCCGAACAGTTCGGCACAGGCGTCGAAAAAACCTTCTTCTGCGAGGAGATGTTCTTCTACCCCTTCTGCGACTGCGAGGACCGCGCCGTCTTCTACTCCTACCTTGTCCATAACCTGCTGGGACTTGATGTGGTGTTGCTCGAATACCCCGGCCACGAGTGCACGGCCGTCGCGTTCCCCGAGCCCCTCACCGGTTCAGCCACCTCCATCAACTACCAAGGCCGCACGTGGTATGTCTGCGACCCCACCTACATCGGCTCAGACATCGGCATGTGCATTCCCCGCTATGCCTCCGTCCAGCCCCAGGTCTCCACATGGTACTGATAAAAGACAATGGGCAACTGATAATGAATAATAAAAAATTAGGGAACGGCCCAGAGCCCATTCGGCACTTAAACCTTTCTGCCCTTAGATTTCAAGAATGAGAAACAAACGACAGTTTTTAGCAGCGATGCTGCTGACAATGGCTCTCGCTGCGGGAGCACAGACATGGAATGTGACGGATATCGTCCGCGCCGACAGGCTGAAGGCTTCGGCATGCGAAGGCCCCTACCGTTTCGACGCTCCTGCGCCGACAGTAGCGCCGAAGGGTTACAAACCCTTCTACATCGGCGGCTATGCCCGCCACGGCTCACGCTATGCTTGGAACGACCAGACCTACAGCCGCACACGCGACCACCTGCAGGCCGCACACGATGCCGGTGTGCTCACCGCCCGCGGCGAACAGCTCTTCAAAGACTTCATGGACTTCTACCTTATACCTTATTATAATACGGGTGACCTCGTCGATCTTGGTTGGGAGCAGCACACACGCATCGGCCACATCATGGCGCAGCAATACCCTGCCGTTTTCAAGGGAAAAGGTAAGAAAATCACCGCCCGTTGCTCTACCGTCGGACGCTCCATCGTCAGCATGGGTGCCTTCTGCCTAGCTCTGCAGAAGGACTTCCCCACGCTGGACATTGTGGAGAACGTACGTCAGACCAACATGCCCGTCACAGCTCATGGAGGCGCACGGCGCGAGCTGCGCAAAAACCGTACAGGACGTCCACACACGCCTGGAGGCGAAGGCTACTGGGCCTTTGCCAAGCGAAAAACCGACCTCAAGACTATTCTCGCCAACCTGTTGACGGACGCCACTGTCCTCGGAGATGAAGACAGCCAACTCGAATTCGTGCTCGATTTGCACGACCTCTGGGGAGGCTATCACAACTACACCGACAGCAACTTCCTCGAAGACCTGTTCAGCCCACAACAGGTGGTTGACCTTTGGGAAGTGTCAAACTACAACGACTTCCTCGGCCATTCGTTCAACCGTTTCAACCAGATTGAACTCTTGCAGGACATCGAGCGCCTGGCCGACGAGGCCATCGACGGCAGCGACCACTGCGCCGATTTCCGTTTCGGCCACGACTACGTGCTCAATGCCCTCTTCCCCCTGCTCAACATCGACGGCAGCGCCAATGTCCCCGACAAGGCCGACGACGTGAAGTTCTGGTTCCAGAACTACAACACCCCCATGGCCTCCAACATCCAGTTTGTGCTCTACCGTTCCAAGAAACACCCCGACGACATTCTCTTCAAGGTGCTCCACAACGGCGCAGAAGCTGTCATGCCGCAGTTCACCCCCGTCAGCGGCCCTTACTACCGCTGGGCAGACTTCAAGCAATGGGCGGCCAAGCTCTACGCCGACCATCCTGTAGAAGAACGGAATTAAGTCAACTTTTTGCCTCATACACTCCATGAGAAAAACCATCTCATTCTTCCTGCTCGCCCTTATCGTCCTTGCAGGCAAAGCCGCCGCACAGGTCCTTACGGCCGACTACCGCGTCATTCCTCTTCCGAAGAATATTCAGAACAACGCCAACGCCTCGCAGATGTTCACCCTCCAGACGGGCATGAGTATTGCCTACGATGCCTCAAATGAAGAAGTCAGCCGCACGGCCGAACTTCTCCAGCAATGGGTCGAGCAGGCCACGGGCATTCGTCTTACACTGAAGCCCAAGGACAAGCACGCCGCCATACGCCTCCAGATTGCAGCCCCTCCTAAGAAGAAGGCCACCCGAAAGGCCAAGTCTCCCCTCCTTCAAGAAGAGAAGAGCGAGCTTTCCGAGGAAGCCTACGTGCTGAAGGTCGAGAGCAAGGGCATCTCCCTTCAGGCCCAGAAACCTGTCGGCCTCTTTCGTGCCGCGCAAACCCTACGAAAGAGCCTGCCGCTGGTGAGGACGGATGTCGTTCTCATGCCCTATGCCGTCATCGAGGACGAGCCGCGCTTTGTTTATCGCGGCGCCCTGCTCGACTGTGCCCGCCACTACTTCCCCGTCGGAACCATCAAGCAGATGCTCGACGTGATGGCGCTGCACGGCTGTAACCAGTTCCATTGGCACCTCACCGACGACCAGGGTTGGCGCTTCGAGGTGAAAGCCCTGCCCGAACTGGCCCAGAAGGGCAGCATACGCGAGCAGACCGTCATCGGCCCCAACGCAGGCATCTACGACGGCACGCCCTACGGCGGCTACTACACGCAGGACGAGTGTCGCGACATCGTCCGCTATGCAGCCGAACGCTACATCAACGTTATCCCCGAAATCGACCTCCCCGGCCACATGCAGGGTGCCCTGCACGTCTATCCCAACCTTGGCTGCACAGGTGGCCCCTATCCCGTCAGAACAGAGTGGGGTGTCAGCCGCGAGGTGCTCTGCGCCGGCAACCCCGGCACTTTGCCCTTCCTGAAAACCGTTCTCGGCGAGGTGTGCGACGTCTTCCCCTCTCCCTTCATCCACATCGGCGGCGACGAATGTCCCAAGAACCGTTGGAAGGAATGCCCCAGATGCCAGGATAAAGCCCACGAACTCGGGCTGTCGTTCGATGGTAAGCACAGCGTGGAAGACCAGCTGCAGACCTACATCAACCACGAAATGGAGGGATTTCTCAACGCAAGAGGCCGCAATCTCATCGGATGGGACGAGACGCTGGAGGGGGGGCTGACCGAAGGAGCTGTCGTGATGAGCTGGCGCGGCGTGAACGGCGGCATCGAAGCCGCACGGCAGGGCCATCGCGTCATCATGAGTCCCAACGTCTTCTCCTACATCGACCACCCGCAGCTGAAGGACGTGGCCAAGCAGCCCCGCACTACAGGCAGCTACATCGTCTCGGCCAGCAAGGTCTATTCCTTTGAGCCCCTGCTGCCCGACAGCCTCACCCTGCAACAGCAACGTTGCATCCTCGGTCCTCAGGTAAACCTCTGGACGGAGCATGTGGCCTACCCCGAACACCTGTTCTATCAGCTTCTGCCCCGCCTTGGCGCGGCCTGCGAGGTGCAATGGTGCCGCCCTGAGCAAAGGGACTGGGATGACTTCAAGGCTCGTCTTCCCCGTCTCCTCCAGCTCTACGACCGCCTTGGCGTCAAGTATTGTCACGGGCTGGAGTAGTTCTTTTTATAGTTAAGAGTTTAGAATTGAGAGTTAAAGAACTTTGTTAAGAATTAAGAGTTAAGAAAAATAGTTTTGTATGCGGTAATCGCTCATTCTCCAATCTGCATACACGTCGCTTTCAATACACTTTTTCTTAACTCCTAACTAAATAAGATTCTTTGTCAGCCAAGCATCACCAGTCGGCGTTTTCGGCAATATAGTCCTGCACTAAGGTCAGGATGTCCCCACCATATTGGGCGGCCTTTGCCGGGCCGATACCCTTGAGCCGCCGCAGCTCCACCACGTTAGTGGGCAACGCGTTGGCTATGGCTATGAGCGCTGCGTTGGAGAGTATCATGTAGGCTCCTTTGTGTTCGCGGAAAGCCTGCGTGCCACGCCAGCGGCGCAGCGTCTCAAACAGATCGGGATAGGCAATGTCCGAATCGTCAGCCCGTTTGAGAGGAATTTTCTCCTTCGGTTTTCCAGACGACGGCGTGCGTCGCGGTTCTGCAGGCTTGGTGGTTCGGGATTCTGCCGCCTTCGTGCGGGCTTTCCGTTTCTCCCTCTGCTCCTCACCCATCTCTCCGTCGAGCGTGAAGCGGGCTTTCTGCCTCAGATAGTCCGAAATGCCGAAACCATGCTGAGCCACATAGCGAAGCAGGTTCACCTTGAGGGCATAGAGTTGGCGGATATTGTCGAGCACCTCGGCGAGTTGCTCGGCCACGCGCTTGTTGTCGCTCTCCAACGTCTTGGCATCAGTCAGCAACGGCCCCAGCACCCCGAATGTCTTTTCCTCAAAATAGACACACGCCTTGTGCAGCCGTTCGCGCAGCAGAGGGTCGGCCTCATAGTCGGCGCTGGCAGCCACGATGGCGGCACATTGGAGGCAGAAGCGAGGAGCCACATCAAAAAGCTCCTCCTTCAGCTTCGGCGCAGCCTCCTTGAAACGGGTCAACAGGCGGGGATAGTTGCGATAGAGGTGCTCGTCCACCAGGCGCAACAGCTTCTGCCACGCCCAGCGGATGGGTTGGAAGTCGAACAATTCGCTGACGAGGAACAGGTAATACTCCCGCTGAAGCTCCCCAACGCGTCCCTTCACCGTCTGCGCCTCAGCCAGCTCGGTATCCATATAGCGTCCCACGGCGCCGTCCGTGATGACAGACTCCGGGCGCAGCGGCTCTGTCAGCGTCAGCCCTTCCAGCGTGCGGCAGCGGCTCAGCGCCACATACACCTGCCCCGCGGCGAAGGCGGCGTTCACGTCCAGCACGGCATGGTCGAACGTCAGCCCCTGGCTCTTGTGGATGGTGATGGCCCACGCCAGCCGCAGGGGAAACTGACGAAACACGCCCTCCACGTCCTCCTTAATCTCGCGCGACTCCTTGTCGATGACGTAGCGGGCGTTCGTCCACTCCATCGGCCCCACCCTGATAGTCTGGCCATCGTCCAGCCCCACGACCGTTATTTCGTCGTCCTTAAGCTCGGTCACCCGCGCCAGCTTACCGTTGTAGAAACGATGTTCGAGCGAGATGTCGTTCTTCAGGAACATCACCTGGCAGCCCACCTTCAGCGTCAGCGTCTCGTCGGCGGGATAGGACGTCTCGGGGAACGTGCCTTCGACGCTCGCTTTGTAGCGTTGAGGCACGCCGCGGATGGCTATCAGGCGCCGTTCGTTGTAGCTGTCGGCCTCACGGTTGTGGGTGGTGAGGCGGATGACACCCTCCTGCGGCTCGTCCGTACGAGCCACCCGCGCGTTCAGGCGGGCGATGTCGTTGGCATCCAGGCTTCCCGCGCGTACCTTATTTAATATATCCACAAACGTCTGGTCAGTCTGCCGATAGACCTTATGCAGTTCGATGGTGACGTGACGTGTCTGTTGCAAGGCGCGGCTGCCGAAAAAGAACGGCGTGTCGTAGTACTCGCGCAGCAACGTCCACTCGTCGTCCTTCACCACTGGCGCCAGCTGTTGCAGGTCGCCTATCATCAGCAGCTGCACACCCCCGAAGGGACGGCTGCTGTCGCGATAGCGCCGCAGCACGTCGTCCACGGCATCCAGCAGGTCGGCACGAACCATCGATATCTCGTCGATGACCAGCAGGTCGAGCGTGCGGATGATGTTCTTCTTATGTTTCGAAAACTGGTATTTGCGCTGTGCGTCGCTCTTCACCGTCCCGCCGGGCACGAAGGGCGACAGCGGCAGCTGGAAGAACGAGTGGATGGTGACGCCCTCAGCATTGATGGCCGCCACGCCCGTCGGCGCCACGACGACCATGCGCTTGGGCAGGCGAATCTTCAACTGGCGTAGGAACGTCGTCTTGCCCGTCCCCGCCTTGCCCGTGAGAAACACGTTGATGCCCGTCCTCTCCACCAGTTGCCAAGCCAGCTCCAGCTCAGCGTTGACTTCGTCTTTTCTTGTCGCGACTTGGCCGTTGACTTCGTCTTCCTCCTTCGCACCTCGGCCATTCAAGCAAGCTTGATGGCTCTCGGTTTGGCGTCGGTTCAAACAAGCCTGAGGGCGCTCGCTATTCCAAGTTTTTTTCTCCATCGACTCCATTGCCATGTTTGTCTCCACTTTTGGGGTTACAAAGATAGGGCAAGGCGAGGGATAATGCAAATAAATTCGTAATTATCCGAACTGCTACCTTTTTCGCGCCATTCTACCGCCTGGTCCTTTCCTTTCCGAGACAGATAGGAACTTTAACTTTGTTTTAGATAGGGACCGTCTCGGAAAAACGCAAATAAATTTGGTTTTTCGCTCGGCTCACCCTATCTTTGCAATCCGTAATTAAATTTGGACTACTATGAAGAAGAAAATCCATCTTATCGTGCTGGCTTTGCTGACGGCTGTCGGCAGCTTTGCACAGGTTGACGCCCGCTATGGACTTGGTGCTGTGCCGGTGGTCAACAACCGCGTCACCTTCGAACAGACCATCGCCATCCCCGATGGGGTGAACGTCAAATGGGCCTACGCCATCGTCCAGAAGTGGGTGGCAGAGCGTTTCGTCGAGCCTACCGTCATCAGCTGCAAAACCATCGAGCAGGATGACACCAACTACCACATGGTGCTTCAAGCCGAAGAGTACATCGTATTCAAGAAGACATGGATTGAACTCGACCGTTCGCGCATCAACTACCTGCTGGAAATCGCCCCTGCCGAAGGCGGCATCACGCTTAGGATGACGCGCATCAGGTACTGGTATGAGGAGGAGCGCAACGGTGGACAGCGCTTCACGGCCGAGGAATGGATAACAGACGAGCAATGCTTCAACGATGCAAAGACCAAGCTGCTGCGTGCCACGGGCAAGTTCCGCATCAAGACCATCGACCTCTTCAAGGAGCTGGCGAACCAGCTGGACAACAGAATCTGAACCGATGGAGCCGAACAAGAAACAACAGATCCGCGCCCTGCTGAACACGCTGTTCCTGCTGGGCTTCATAGCGGCCTTCGTGGTCTATTTCGCCATGCCGCACAACCGCATGCCGTTCCTGGTCATCTCGGCCGTTTCCATTGTCATCAAAACGGCCGACTACGTTATCCGGTTCTTCGTCAAGTGATTTTCCTACCTCTTTATTCTTGACTGAAAAAACGTTACACGTAGCTCGTAGTGGAGACCACATTATACATTCTTTATCTGTAGTTCTGCCTTGAGAAAAGTCCTTGCCCTTGTCTGCACCCTGCTGCTTGCCGCCAGCGCCGTCTGGAGCCAAGACCCGCGCCGCCTGTCCGACACGGGCAATGGTCTCGACCCCACCGGCATCGGCAACGCCAGCAGCGAGAGCCGTCGCGACAGCACCGTGCAGGACCGCAAGACGCCCAAGGACGTCATCGCCTGGACGGTCTCAGGCACCCTCGGCGACGTCGTCCCCACGACGCCCGACACGCTCATCCATCGTTTCCAGAACGTCCACTTCACCGAAGGCATCAACGGCGAGTACAACCATCTGGGCAACCTCGGCTCGCCCCGCCAGTCGCGCATCTTCTCCCACCGCCCCTTCGGCAACGAATACCTCTTTGCCGACCCGATGGACTACTTCCTTACACAGCCCGACCAGTTCCGCTTCCTCGACACCAAGTCGCCCTACACCAACGTCAGCTACTACCGTGCCGGCAACAAAATCAACGGCGAAGAGCGCATCAAGGGCAACTTCGCCGTCAATGCCGGGCGGCGCGTCGGCGTCGGGTTCAACCTCGACTATGTCTATGGCCGCGGGCAATACAGCAGCCAATCGACATCGCTCTTCGATGCCGCCCTCTATGGCTACTACCGCGGAGACCGCTATGGCATGCACCTGCTGCTCGACTACGACAAGCTGAAGTGGGCCGAGAACGGTGGCCTCACCGACGACCGCTACATCACCCGCCCCGAGGACATGTCGTCCGGCAAGCAGACCTACCGCCCTGGCGACATGCCCACCCGTCTGGAACGCACCTGGAACGAGAACCGCCTCCGCACCGCCTTCTTCGAGCAACATTACGACATGGGCTACCACCGCTCCATCACCGACAGCCTGCCCGACACCGTGGTGGTGCGGCAGGAGTTCGTCCCCGTAATGAAGGCGTTCCACACTGCCAACGCCAAATGGCATGGCCGCCGATTCATCGACTACCGCAACCCGTCGGGCTACTACGCCAACGACCATCTCCCCTACGACTCCATCGACGCCACCGGATTCGTCTCCGTCAGGAATGCCGCCGGCCTAACCCTCATCGAGGGCATCAACAAGTGGATTCCCTTCGGAGGCTCGGCCTACGCCCTGCACGAATACCGTTCGTTCACCCTGCCCGAACTCACCGACGAAAGCACAGAGACCGTCGGCCGCTGGAACGAACAGTCGCTCACCCTCGGTGCCAACCTGCGCCGCACGATGGGCGAAGTGCTGCATTTCGATGCCACCGGCGAAGTGACCGTGCTCGGCGACGACATCGGGGCCTTCAACCTCGAGGGCGCCGGCGGCCTTAACTTCCGCCTCTTCGGCGACACCGTCCACCTTGCCTTCGAAGGCTACATGAAGAACGCCGACCCCTCGTTCTACTATCGCCACTACCACTCGCAACACTATTGGTGGGACAACGAAGGCTTCGGCAAAGAGTTCCGCACCCGCCTCGGCGGCAGTCTGGCCTTCGACCGCCTGCACACGCGGCTCTCCGTCGGCGTGGAGAACATCAAAAACTATACCTACCTCACCTTCAGCGGCTACGGCGAGCAGACCGCCACGGGCAGCACACAGTTCTACGATGACGTCGGTGCCCGCCAGTTCGGCGGCAACATCCAGGTGCTCAGTGCCACGCTGGGTCAGGACTTCGCCCTCGGCGTCCTGCATTGGGACAACGAGGTGACGGCGCAGTACAGTAGCCGCGATGACATCCTGCCCTTGCCGCTTGTCAACATCTACAGCAATCTCTATCTGAAGTTCACCTACGCCCGCGTGCTCCGCATCGAGCTTGGCGGCGACGTCCGCTACTTCACCGCCTACAAGGCTCCGACATACAGCGCAGCCATCGGCATGTTCCATCTGCAGAATACCGACCCCGAGGCCAGCGTGCCGATAGGCAACTACCCCATTGTCAACGCCTACATCAACTTCCACCTCAAGCAATGCCGCTTCTACGTCATGTATAGCCACGTCAACGACGGATTATTCGGGGGTTCCAACGCGTTCCTCGTTCCTCACTACCCCATCAACCCCCGCTGGTTCAAGCTCGGACTTTCATGGAACTTCTGGGACTAATTTTTTAGTTAAGAATTAAGATTTAAAGAAGCAAAGAACAATCAATTACAAGAAACAGCAAATCGTCAAATTGTAAATAAAACGATATGATTCACTGGGGATTTATCGGATGCGGTGAGGTCACCGAAAAGAAGAGCGGCCCGGCTTTTGCCAAGGTCGAGGGTTCGTGCATCGAGGCGGTCATGAGCCGCAATGCCGAGAAAGCCCGCTCGTATGCCGAGCGGAACGGGGTGAAGAAATGGTACACCGACCCCACCCACATCATCGACGACCCCAATGTCAACGCTGTCTATATCGCCACACCACCCTCCAGCCACGCCACCTATGCCATCATGGCCATGAAGGCCGGCAAGCCGGTCTATATCGAAAAACCCATGGCGGTCAGCTACGAGGACTGCCTGCGCATCAACCGCACCAGCGAAGAGATGGGCGTCCCCTGCTTCGTGGCCTATTATCGACGCTACCTACCCTACTTTCTGAAGGTCAAGGAGCTGATTCCCCAAATAGGCAACATCATCAACCTGCAAGTACGCTTTGCCCGTCCTCCACGCGATATGGATAGGAACAGCAAGGTCGAACTCCCCTGGCGTCTGCAGACCCCTATCTCCGGCGGCGGCTATTTCTACGACCTCGCCCCACATCAGATTGACATCATACAGGAGTTTTTCGGCATCATCACCGAGGCCGAAGGTTTTTGCAGCAACCGAGGAGGGCTCTACAAGGCCGAGGACACCATCAGCGCCTGCTTCCGTTTCGAGAACGGGCTGGTAGGCTCGGGCTCATGGTGCTTTGTGGCCGACGAGTCGGCTGCCGAGGACCGCATCGAAATCATCGGCGACAAAGGGATGATTTGCTTCTCGGTCTTCACCTTCGAACCACTTGCCCTCCACACCGAGCGCGGACGCGAAGTTTTCGACATCCCCAATCCCCCGCACGTCCAGCTTCCGCTCATCGAAAGTGTCATACGCCATCTGCAGGGCAAGGACATCTGCACGTGCACCGGCATCAGCGCCACACCCACCAACTGGGTGATGGATCGCATTCTCGGAAAAATCTGACTCACACACGCCGCACGTTGCCGACAACGTGCAACCTGTCCCTTGGGACCCACCTTAATTGGGATTCACCTTATTGGCTTTCAGTAGGTGTCTCCGGCGCTTGAGCTCCGCTCTTCCTCTCCGTCACGACTCGGCAGAAAGAGTATGCCCTATCTGCTCTCACTGCTCCGTCGGTTCAGGCTGTGAGGGCTTCTCCCATTCCACGACAGGCTCAGCATCCTTCTCTGCCTTCCCCTTGCGTGAGGCACGGCGGGCTTTGATGCTCTCTTCAACGCGCTCTTCAATCTTTTCTTCGATTTCGATGCGCTTCTCCTTCACTTGCGCCTGCACCTGGCGGGCCTTCTCCCCGGCAGCCTTCTCAGCCGTCTTAGCCGCACGTGCAGCCTTGCGCACGGGACTCTTCTCCTTCAGCGCCCGCTGGACACCTTCGACAAGAAAACTCAGCGTATAGCCCTCGTAAGGAATTTGTGTATCATCGGGGAACTTGATTTTGAAGCGGGACTCTATGGCCGTCACCACGTTGACAATATCCATCGAGTCAGCATGGAGGTCGTTCACGAGGTTGTCTTCCAAACCAATCTTCTCTGGACTAATGGTCAGTTCCTTGGCAATGAAATCCCGGATAATCTTCTCTATGGTCTTTGCGCGCATCATAATTGAGCAGGTGTTATGTAGGTGAAATTTTTGGCAAAGATAAGGAATGTTTATGCAATTGCAAAGCCAAACGTGTTTTTTTCGTTTATTTAACGAACAACAGGCAAACAACGAAAGAAATACTTGCACAACTGAAAAAAAATGCCGTACTTTGTGCGTTCAAACTATTTTCATGGCAAAGCAAATTACGAAGAAAGTCAGCCACGTTGGCAAAATCGATTGGGAGCTAACGCATTTCCATGGCGACGAGCTCTCCACGTTCCGTGGCTCAAGCTACAATTCCTATTTAATCCGCGACGAGAAAGTCGTACTCATCGACACCGTGTGGCAACCTTACGACCACGAGTTTGTGGGGCGTCTGAAGCAGGAGATTGACCTCAGCCGCATCGACTACATCGTCATGAACCACAACGAGGTGGACCACAGCGGTGCCCTGCCTGAACTGATGCGCGAAATCCCTGGCACGCCCATCTACTGCACCAAGAAGGGCGAGGCCATCATCCGCGGGCATTATCACGAGGACTGGAATTTCGTCAACGTCAAGACAGGCGACACGTTGCCCATCGGCGAATCGACGCTTACTTTCATCGAGGTTCCCATGCTCCACTGGCCCGACACCATGTTCACCTACATGAGCGGCGAAGACATCCTCTTCTCCAACGACGGCTTCGGACAGCACTTCGCCAGCGAGTTGCTCTTCAACGATACCGTCGATAGCGCAGCCATGCTCTACGAGGCCCAGAAGTACTACGTCAACATCCTCAACCCCTACAGCACGATGGTGACGAAGAAGATTCAGCAGATTCTCGCCATGAACCTGCACATCTCCCTCATCTGCCCCAGCCACGGTGTCATCTGGAAGGAGAATCCCACGCAGATTATCGAGAAATACCTCCTGTGGGCCGATGCCTATCAGGAGAACCAAATTACCCTCATCTACGACACCATGTGGCAATCGACTCGCAAGATGGCCGAAGCCATTGCCGAAGGCATCCTCGAGGCTGCGCCTGACACCACCGTCAAGCTGTTCAACATTGCCCACGAGGATAAGAACGACGTCCTCACCGAGGTGTTCCGCTCAAAGGCCGTGCTTGTGGGCTCACCCACCATCAACTACGGCTACTCCTTCGCCATTGCCGGCCTGCTGGAGATGATGCGCGGCCTCAAGTTCAAGAAGAAGAAGGCTGCCGCCTTCGGCTCCTACGGCTGGAGCGGCGATGCCGTCAAGCTGATGAGCGAACGCCTTGTGGAGGCCGGCTTCCAGCTTGTCGATGAAGGCACAGGCAAGCTGTGGGTGCCTGATGCCGATGCCATCGCCGAATGTAAGGCCTACGGCAGACGCTTTGTGGAAGCGCTGTAGAAAGACAACAAGTCAACAATAGTGTTTCATTTATAAAACTTATTTTTCAAAACTATGAAGATTTGCAAAGTACATGCAAGAGAGATTCTTGACTCGAGAGGTAACCCGACCGTTGAGGTCGAAGTAACATTGGAGAACGGCGTGTGCGGTCGTGCCTCGGTGCCCAGCGGTGCCAGCACGGGCGAGAACGAAGCCCTCGAACTGCGCGACGGCGACAAGAGCCGCTATCTGGGCAAGGGTACGCTGAAGGCCGTGGCCAATGTCAACGAGAAGATTGCCCCCGCCCTCGTGGGCATGAACGTGCTCGACCAGCGCCTCATAGACTGCACCATGCTGAAGCTCGACGGCACCCCCACCAAGAGCAACCTCGGCGCCAACGCCATCCTCGGCGTCTCGCTGGCCGTTGCACACACCGCTGCCAACTACCTGCAGATTCCCCTCTACCGCTACATCGGCGGCACCAACACCTACACTCTGCCCGTGCCCATGATGAACATCATCAACGGCGGTGCTCACAGCGATGCCCCCATCGCCTTCCAGGAGTTCATGATCCGTCCCGTCGGTGCCACCTCCGAGCGCGAAGGCATCCGCATGGGTGCTGAGGTGTTCCACAACCTCGCCAAACTGCTCAAGAAGCGCGGTCTCTCCACCGCTGTCGGCGACGAAGGCGGCTTTGCTCCCGCTCTCGACGGCATCGAGGACGCCCTGCAGATTATCTGCGACGCCATCACCGCCGCCGGCTATGCTCCCGGCAAGGATGTGAAGATTGCCATGGACTGCGCTGCCAGCGAGTTCGCCACCTGCGAAAACGGCCAGTGGTTCTACGACTATCGTCAGCTCAAGGACGGCAAGAAGAAAGATCCCAACGGCAAGAAACTCACCGCCGCCGAGCAAATCGACTACCTCGAGCAGCTCATCACCAAATTCCCCATCGACTCTATCGAGGACGGTCTCGACGAGAACGACTGGGAGAACTGGGTGAAGCTCACCGACCGCATCGGCAGCCGCTGCCAGCTCGTCGGCGACGACCTCTTCGTCACTAATGTCAAGTTCCTTGAGAAGGGCATACGCATGGGCGCTGCCAACAGCATTCTCATCAAGGTCAACCAGATTGGCTCGCTCTCCGAGACGCTCGACGCCATCGAAATGGCCCATCGTGCCGGCTACACCACCGTCACCAGCCACCGCTCTGGCGAAACCGAGGACACCACCATCGCCGACATCGCCGTCGCTACCAACAGCGGACAAATCAAGACCGGCTCACTCAGCCGCACCGATCGCATGGCCAAGTACAACCAGCTCATCCGAATCGAGGAGCAGCTCGGCGAACAGGCTCACTACGGCTACAACTTCATCCGCCGCGAGAAGTAATCCATTTCATCGAGAAGTAATCCATTTCATCAAGTAACAAGAAGACATGAAAAAGTACGTTTGCGAAGTCTGCGGCTACGAGTACGACCCCGCAGTAGGCGACCCTGACAACGGCATCGCCCCCGGCACCGCTTTCGAAGACCTCCCCGCCGACTGGGTATGCCCCCTCTGCGGTGTAGGCAAGGACGAGTTCAGCCCTGCTGAGTAGCAGCACACGCCCCATCAAGGTGGCGCAAACCGCCACTTCCCCTTACCCCATCCGCCCCAGCTCTCCAGCTCGGGCGGATGAGTATTTTACATTTGTATTGAACTCCTAAGGCGAAAAAAACCTATACCATCCGACAATTCGTCTGAAAACACCCGACAATTCGTCTGGCCTATTGCATGGAGTCTGGAAATATCTTTTCTTTGCATCAAAAACAAATACAGAAATGCACGACGAGATGAAACATACACGAAAAAAAATGTTACCCAATACCATTCACCATTCATAAACATTACACAAATGAAAAAGAAAAACTTCCGCCACGGGCTGGTCATGGCCGCCGCAGCAATCGTTGGATTATTAGGTCTTATGGCCTGCATCGAAAACAATGACATCGACCATCCCGATGTGCCAGACTTCCTTGCAGAGGTGGTCTTCCCTAATCTAAACGAAGAAGGTTCCTTCGTTGTTGAGGCTCAAAATTCAGAGTTTACCTTCGATATTAAAACAGAAGGTTCGTGGCGCGTGGAAAGCGACAGACGTTTTCTGCGTATGAATCCCAACGCTGGAACGGGCAATGCCAAAGTGACCGTGAGCGTGCAAGCCAATCAAGGTGAAGAAGAAAAGGTTGGCCATCTCACCGTCGTATTTCCCGCCCATGAGAACAAGAATCAGGCACTTACCGTCGAGCAGAAATGTGTAAGCTATGCCTTGGGCGCAGATGTCATCAACACGTCCAATAAAGTCTATGCCGTGGGCTTCAGTTACGATGCCACGGGCGAGTATGCCAGTCCGAAATCTGTGAAAATGGAGATTTTCGACACAAAGGCACTCCTCGAGGACAATGTGCTGGCCATTAATGCTACTCAGATGTCACTTACAGAAAACACCATTACGGGCAGTAGCATCAGCGAGATGACCAACCATCTTGCTGTGAAAGCCAATGTAAAGGGAGGGTTTGGAAAATTCAAGGCTGAGGCCGAGGCTTCGTTCGACATGGATCACGCCAAGAGCAGCAACTACGAGTATGCTACGACTTATTTCGATCTCGCAGTGAGAGACGCCTCTCTGAGCAAGGATTTTGAGGCACTGAAGGACGACTATATGACCGACGATGCCTGGAACGCCATCAACGGCGTGCCCGTGAAAAACAAGCGCGGCGTAGAGAAAATCGCCTATCCTTCGACTAATGCGGATTTCAAGAGGCTTATTGAGAATTACGGTACACACGTCATCGTGGATGCCGGACTGGGTGGGCGCGTGCGCTATTCGATGGAAGTAGATATCAGCAAGATTACCTCGTCGTACGACGCCAAGGCATTTGTCAAAGCCAGCTACGAAAATGCTTTCGTCAGTGCCAGCGGCAGTGTTGACGAGCATTTCAAGCAGTCGTATGAAGACAATAAGAAGAACGTGACCATCAAACTCGACGTGCTGGGCGGCGACGAGGCGAAGGCAAAGGCGTTAGGCGCTCAGGGTGGTTTCACCCAAGCAAACTTGAACAGCTGGGTCAACTCGGTGACGGCCGACAATATGGCCCTCGTCAGTTTCAGCAAAACGTCACTCGTGCCACTCTATGAGCTGGTGGAGCGCAATGCCACCAAGGACAACGGAGGCTTCGACGGTGAGGCACGCTATCAGGCACTGAAGGCATACATGGAAGGTGATCAGATTGCATCCGATTTCTCAACGTATAATTGTGGCACTGTGACGGAGATAGACATTCCCTCGTTTGCCGACAACCAAGCGAGCGGTACGCTCATCAAGGACGTTGTGATCGGTGGCCAGTACGTGGGCCAGATATGCGAGGAGTTCATCCCCATCATCAACCGCGAAAAGCGCATCATCGTGGTCTATCCCGTCATCAACAATGTAGCCCGCTACAATATGGGTTTCTTCCTGGGCAACGATACTCATAAGCCCGCCCGAATCTCATGGGATGGCACTGACGTGGCCGTAGAAGAATACGCCGACCTCGACTTCGGACAGACCACCAAGCTCTATCTGCGCGGCGCATCCGTCTCACCCGTGTCAATCGATGGAACGTCAGCATTTCCAGGTCAACTGACCGACAAGCTATTAGAGGGAAGGACATACGACAGAAAAGCAAATCAGAACATCGTAGGCTACTATCCACTGGTGAAGATATTCGATAAGGTGTGGACGCGCACAGACTATAATGTGAGTGCGTACGGAAACGAGGGGCGCTTCATCGATGAGGCCAAAAACATCTGCCGCGAATATTACTCGCCAGACAATGCCAAGTCCGACATTTTCCCCGCAGGCTGGAAGGTTCCCTCGATATCAGACTATGAAAGAATGAAGAACAAGCTCGTGGCGGGCGGCTTTTCATCACCGGGACTTGCCATGCTGCCGGGTGGAGTGGTCGGCTATGATGTCCTCTTCGTGGGTTGGTACGGTACTTATGGGTGGCGCGATTTAAACGATGATTCAGAGATGGACTACTGGACTTCGGATGCACCTTACAGGTTCGTCGAAATATATAAAGACGGGCGCTTCAACATCATTAATGACCACAGACCAGACTTAAGATTGTGCGTCCGACTTGTCAGTAAATAACAAATGTGGAGGCTTTGCAAGAAAAAAATGCTGTAATTGTTCTGCAATCCAGTATAGTTTTCATATATTTGCAGCCAAGTAAACATTTCTTTGTCACACAGGAATCACAGAGAGAAGAAAAGCGAGGAAAACGAACACGAACGGAAAACCTCTGTGATTTCTGTGTGGCATAATAAAACATGAATTCAGACAACGACAAATGAAACACCAACAGGGCAGACATGCCGGGGACAGGAATCCTCTAACCCCCATCCTACTGTGCACCGTGCTTGGCTTGATGTCTTGCAGTACAGGCGAGGACCTCAAAGCAACTCCCATGCAGCAAGCCGACGATGTGTTTTATACAGAGGCAAAGGCCATGAGCATCCATCGCACGGAGCCGGAGCGGGCACTGGCGATGATAGATTCCGCCGTCATCGTGGGCAACATCACAAGGCAGCGGGGTGAGTACCTGAAAGCCGTGACGCTGTATGGCGGTGTACACAACCTGCCCTTAGCCCGACAGACGTGTCTCGACATGTTGGAACAGAACGACACACCGATGGACACCGTCACCTTGGAATCGACCTACCTGTTGTTGGCGGGCATCGAATACACCGCCGGCAACTATCCCGCCATCATCCGCTACGCTACCGAGGCATCGCGGCTGGCGCATGCCCTCGGTAAGCCAGATGAAGTGGGCAAGGCCGAAGGACTGATAGCGCAGTCAATGGCGCAGACAGGCCGCACCGACGAAGGCATTGAACGCCTACGGACAACCACCCACTACCTGCTCCAGATGGACGATTTCAGAGGGATTACGGCTCTTCACGACGTCACAAAAAAAATGGGCCGCATCCTGCTCGACAACAAACGCTTCGACGAGATGGTGGCCGTTTTCGACATTGCCTTACAGCGCATCAATGAGTTGGAAAGCCATCCCGACCGCTTCAGCGGCATGAAGCCGGGCTTCGACCCTACCGAATTCGTCGATTTTGCCCGTGGACAGACGCTGGCCTACCTCACCATCGCCTACGCCTTGAAGGGCGACCTGGCGAAAGCCCGCGAGACGGAAGCTGCCGTGTTCCGTACCCGTTGGAGTCAGAGCATCGACTGCGACAAGCTCATGTCGGCCGCCTATCACCGTATGGGCGAGTTCGACCGATTCGAGAAGGCCATGAGCCGATTCGAGCATACCTATGCCGACACCATCAATCCCAATTACGTCATCTGCCTTGAGCAGCGCAGCGAGGCCGCCAGGTTACAAGGCCGCTACGCCGAATCACTCGACTATCTCGGGCGGGCATACGTCATCCGCGACAGCCTCGACCGCCGCAACCAGCGCGACCAGCTTGCGGAGCTGGCCACCGTCTATCACCTGCAGGAAGAGCAGCTGGCCCGTCAGGAGGCCGAGGCCGATGCTCGATTCTACCGTTGGCTGACGGCAGTCATCGTCGCCGCCCTGCTTGCCGCCATCGCCTTTGCCGTTTTCTTTTTCCGGAAACGCCGCGACACAGCCCGCAAGAACCGTGCCCTGGCCCGCGAGATTGCCGAAGCCATCGCCTACAAAGACAAGTACGAGACGCTTGCCAAGCAAATATCGTCAGACGAGATGCAAATGGAGTCAGAAGGCCCTGAACAGCCTGACAGCAATACGGACGTACAGTCAGCCGCCCTTTCAGATGCCGGCCTTTTCCAGTTCCTCAGCAGTGCCATCCTGCGCGACCGACTCTATCTGGACCCACAACTCGACCGCCAGCAACTTGTCAATCGCTTCGGACTCTCCAAGGAGCGCATCGGCGCCGCCTTTGCCAAAGGCAGCCGCTACAAGTCACTTATCGATTTCCTCAACGACTGTCGCCTGCCCCATGCCGCCAAGCTGCTCGGTCAGCGGCCCGAAATATCCGTCGCCGACATAGCCCATGAGAGCGGCTTCGCCAACACCGACACCTTTAGCCGAAACTTCCGACAGAAATACGCCCTCACGCCATCGCAGTACCGCAGTCAGCACAACGCCCAACCATAGTGTCCTTGCCGAAATTCGCTGACGTAAAATAAAACATTTTCAAGGTTTTCTTCTTTAGTTATAGTTAACATCAAACGTTAAACGAGAAATACGAAACAACAAAAAGATATGATGACAAAAGCATTTCTTTCGCTGTTGGCCATTGTGCCGTTTCTTTGTACTGCCAGCCTGGCTTCTGCCGGAGAGGGTGATTTGAAAGGGAAAAAGATTCTGTTCGTCTATGGCGGATGGGAAGGGCACGAACCCCGTCAGACAATGGAGAAGCTGAAGCCCTGGCTGGATAGAGAGGGGGCCATCGTCTATTACCGCGACAACCTGAATGCCTACACCGACAAGGAGCTGATGGGGTCGATAGACCTGGTGATTCAGACGTGGACAATGGGCAACCTCAGCGGAGAGCAGGAACGCGGGCTGCTGGAGGCCGTGCGGAACGGCGCAGGGCTGGCAGGATGGCACGGCGGCCTGGGCGATGCCTTCCGCGGAAACACCGAATACCAGTTCATGGTAGGCGGCCAGTGGGTAGCCCATCCCGGCGGCAAGGTGCACTACGACGTCATCATCAAGGACAAGAAAGACCCTGTAACAAAAGGGCTGAAGAAGTTCCACATGCACTCCGAGCAGTATTACATGCACGTTGATCCGGGCGTGAAGGTGCTGGCCACCACCGTCTTCAGCGGCGAGGGCGGTGCGCCCTGGATTAAAGGGGTGGAGATGCCGGTTGTCTGGAAGAAGTCGTACGGCAAAGGCCGTGTCTTCTACTCGTCGCTCTGCCACGACGCCGCCGACTTCGATGTGCCCGAAGCCATGGAAATCATGAAGCGAGGCATCAAATGGGCCGTGAAACAAGGAGGCAATAGATAATGGACAAAACTCGCACTGCTTTCCAAGGCATTTGGGACTCTCTCGGCTACTTCATTCTACCATATTTCGTCAAATGACCGAATTGGGTTTAACTGCAGCCTTTCCTTACCCACCCCTCAACCAGTTCGCCCAGGCACCTTCTCACCACGAAGGCCTGGGCGAACCGGTTTTCGGTAATATGTCCGTGCGGATGGGCTCGTGTGTATGATGGTGAAGTAAAAGCCGAAATACATAAAATGCTTGAGCATAATCCACTTTCACGGGCGTGGAACTACAAATCCACGCCCGTGGAAGTGGATTATATCTCCAACTGTTTTTCTTTAGATGGTAGTAAATCACAGGACAAATGACACGCAGAATCTAGGTCCTGTCCCGACGGCACATTGGATACGCTAACATTATATTATTTCTCGTATTTGTATTTCCATATATATCCCTTCGATGTTTTTTGTCTTCCTGTTAAAACATTTGAAATATTTTGTATTGTATCTCCAACGCACTTAGATGCTTCTGTCAAGGAATTATATTCCTTTATTAACATTCCATCTATAGAGTATTGCAAAACTTTTTTATAATGCTTAAGGTTTTCTGGAAAAAAGTCATTTAACCATTTATTTTTTAAAGACGATATATACGCTCCAGGATATTTTTTGCTAAAATCATTTTTTCCCTTTGATTTACTGGCTGCATTTTTACAAGTATCATAATCCCATTTAGTTGTTTCAGGAAAGAAATCATTAAGCCAACCATTTACCCATGCAGCATTATAAGCTCCTGGACAGCACTTTCTAAAATCAAGCCTACCTTTCGAATTACAAGCAATCTGCTTACAATTGTCATAAGTCCATTTTCTCCTTTCTTGCCATGAGCTTTTACAACCTTCTCTAAGAAGATCACTTGTTTTTCCAAACCAGTCATAGTCTTTTATCCACCCATTCTTTATTGCAACTTTATATGCACCGTGGGCGTTAATGGAAAATTCCTTTCTTGATTTATATTTCTTTGCCTCCTCGTAAGTGTTTTCGTAATACCACTTTTTATTCCAACTTATTCTTTCATATTCTTTAAACCACACATAATCATCCATCCATCCATTACGTTTTGCACTTGCGGCTCCGGCACCATATTTATTATAGAACTCAGATACTGTTTTGCATTCTTTTGCGGCATTATAGCAGTTTTCATAGTTATTCCAATAATTACCTGGTTTCTGTTTCATTTCAAACCAGGTGTAATCGTCAAGCCATCCATTACGTCTTGCAGCGTCATATGCGCTTCCATTGTTTTCCGCGAACTCACCCCTTGTCTTGTATTTTTTTGCCTCTTGATAACAGGCTTTCTTATTCCATTTGTCTTTGAAAAGTAACCCTAGTGCTCCAGTTTTTGTTCTGTTTAGGATATTCCATCCTTTCTTTCGGTATTCTTCTACATAGAACCCTTCTTTTTCGGCACCTTCTTTTACGGTAAGATTTTCTTCAAGTATTTTCATCTTTGGTACTTGTACTTTTTTTTCTTTGGCAAATTGGTACACCGCATCATTGTCTGTAAAAATGTGTTCCTGGTCCCGCTCATTTGATCGTCTCATCAAGGTTCTTCCTACATAGACTGATTTAAATTCCATAAACTCATAGGCATATACGAGATCAATTTTATCGTTTGAGAAATCTATCCTTTCATCTTTTAGCCACGTGAATTCATCGAGCCATCCATTTATCCTTGATTTGCCGTACGCAGTACCGCACTTATCGTGAAACTCACCCCTTGTCTTGTATTTTTTTGATTCTTCTGCACACCTTTTCTTTGTCCAGTAATTATAAGGTCTTTGAGGAGATTCAAACCAGGTGTAATCATCAAGCCATCCGTGATTAAGTGCCGCTTGATATACCCCAACATTTCCTCTTGCGAGTTCTACCCTTGATTTATATTTTTTTGCTATTTCATAACATTCATCGTATGTATATGGATTACGGTGTTTTATTATAAACCAATTGTAGTCTTTTATCCAACCGTTTTTTCTTGCTACGCCATAAGCACTTCCGTTTCCTTCTTGAAAATCAGATGAACAAGTGTATTGTTTAGCCTCTTCATAACAAGTGTCATAAGTCCAAATTTGTCTGCTTCTGTTTTTTTCTATGTTTATCTTTTTAGCGCAGAGGGGACAATTTTGTTTTTGATTAATGTGAGAATCTGGTGTTTGCCAAAACTCACCGTGTTCTTTACATATTATACATACTTTAATCTGAGAATTTTTATATTCGACCTTTGAATAGTCATATTTATCTCCATGTATTTCCTTGGCTCTTCTAATGAAGTCTTCTCGTGAGAGTTTTTGAGGCATATGTCCAGTCTTTATTTATCCACTATTCGAATAATCGGTACCGTCTTTTCTAATTCAGAACGATTTTGATACCGGTAGATTCCAAAATGTCTAACAATCCCACCTTTGGGAACATCCACTATTTCATCATCGTAGTAGTATTTTCCCTCATCATTAGTCAAAAGATAGACTGCACCACCATAATAGCTACTATTATCAACTTTCCCATACACCAAAGCGGAATCATCTCCTAATACCTGGAAGACTTTGAAAGAATACACATCTAACACATCGCCTGGCTTATCGAACATCGTCACGCCATTGTTTTTTTCTCTATTATTCTCATTCATTTTAACTCCTAAAGAGAGCAAGAGGGCAAAGAGAAACGTCAGCACAATTCCTGTGAGAACGCCCAAAACAAAAACTAACCACTTCTTCATATTAAAAAAATATTAATCTGACTATAAATACATTAGCAGAAATTATCTCACATCTATTATTAGGTCACCTATTACTGAATATCCTTTTTGGGGTTTTCGTTTTTCAGTTCCGCTTCTATGATTTCCCAATGGCCTCCTTTGTCAGGACCGACACGGCGGATGATGCCGTCCGTTTGCATTTTCTTCAGATGCTTGGATATTGCGCTGCGGTTGATGCCGAGGCTTTCGGCCATCTGAGTAGAAGTTACTTTAGCATTGCGGGCGATCATGTCCAAGATGGCATCGCGAGTTTTGTGTCCACCTTTTCTGTCCACTTTCAGGACTTTCTGTCCACCTTCATCTGAGGTAGAGCGAATGAATTGGTCGATATCTGCCTGCAGGTGCTGGCAATGGTGGCGGGCCATGCAATCGAGGAAAACGTTAAGGTCCTCGCTCTCACGGGAGTCAATCAGCGCCTGGATATATTCAGCCTTGTCTTCTTTGAGTACTTTGGTCGGAAGTACATCAAACTCCCATTGCAACAGGTTCATCAGCAAGCGACAAGTGCGTCCGTTGCCATCAGCCCAAGGATGGATGGTAACCAGTTCGAAGTGAGCCCAGAAACTGAGGTCATAGACGGCATCAACATCAGCGGGATCGATGGCCTTACGCCGCCGGTTTAGTTCCTCGCAGAAGGCTGCAAGACGTGCAGGCACTTTCTGATAGGCCAAATATGACTTGCCGCCTGTGCCGGCCGTGACATTCAGTTTGCGCAGCTCACCCTTTGCGGCAGAGAAATCACCACCAATCGGGTGATACTCGCTACCCGTGTGAGCCATCACCTTCGATGCCAAGAGAACAAGCCATTCGACAGTGATAGGCTCATGCTGACGAATCCACTCGCGGCCGTAGTCGTAAGCCACCTTCAGGTCGAGATTCATCTGCTGCTCCAGCATGGTGCGCTTGCTGCTGGTTATGCCTTCGTCGAACAACAGCTGCGCCTCCACCTCCGTTACCGTCGAGCCCTCGATGGCTGTAGAGTGCGTGATGATGGAGTAGAGATAAAATTTGTCGAAGTCTATCTGCTCGGATATGCCCAACGACTTGTGTTGCTGAAGCAATCGCAGTAATCGGTCTTTATTCTCTTGCGTCATATATCTTCTATTGTTGACATTAACTTCATTTTATAATATCACTTATGAGCTGTCCTTGGTAGATGTAGGCGGTTGGGTTTGGGGCTTCTCATGGGGTGCTGTTTTTGGGGGTACAAATATAATGGTTTCGCGGGGGAAATGCAAGGAAAAAATGTTTTTATTATGTGTAGGGCAACCTTCCTGTGAGCATCGGCGATGGTCATTGATGTTGTGTCAGTCTATGGTTGCTGGTTGACGGCATCCGCTGACCTCTATGCTCTGTCCCCGTTAAGGCTTGCCCTTGACGGGGTTTTCTTTTGATTGTTTTTTTGCGCTAATAGTGCGTTCCCTCATCGCGCGAGTAAACCCGTGACAGGCACAGAGGACATCACGGAGCGCATCATCAACAAGTGTACCTTCTCGAAGGCCGACGTGGTGGCGGTCGTCACCTCGCTCAAGGAGTACGCCAAGATCGCCCTGCTGGCCGGTCAGAACGTGGTGCTGGACGACTTCGGCATCCTCCACACCGAGCTGCGCGGCAAGTGCTATGCGCAGTCGGTCATCCCGGGCGACGCGTTCGACCCCGCGAGCTACATCAAGGGCGTGAACATCCGCTTCCGTCCCTCGACGCTCATGAAGACCGAGACGCTGATGCGCTATGCCGTCAAGCGCCTCCCCAGCGACCTGATGCCGTGACCCCCTAATTCGTGAAGCGCCGCGCCCTCCGTGGGAATCAACCCGGAGGGCGCGGTTTCGTGTATAAGAACAGAATGCTGTGTGGAGCTGGAGGGAGTCGAACCCTCGTCCAAACGAGGAAGCCATATGTTTTCTACATGCTTATCTCTGCATTGGTTTTCGAGCAGCGGCAGGCGCAGAGCAGCCAACCTATGCCTTATCCTCTGGGTGTTTAACCGTTGGGGCGAGGCCCCCGCGGGCGATTCCCGATTTTCCTGCACCACCGTATCGACGAGCTTCGGGACGAGAGCTTCCGGGTGATGTCTCGTCTCAGCACCTTGTGCCGAGATTAAGCGAGTGATCTACTATACTTCAATCAAGCAGCGAGAGCGTAGTTGTATTCGCCAATTAATTGTCGACCGATGAGATTTAAGTGCTACCTGTCAACGCACTGCATGCTTGCATACCTCTTCTGCCCGCTGTCAAAACCGGTCAGCCCCGAAGGGTGCGAGAAATTGACAATTGATAATTGAAAATTGACAATTAACAATTAGTCCATCGCCTCGTAAATGTTTTTTGCGGCGCAAAGGTACGGACTTATCCTGAAAAAACAAGCCGCAATGTGTTATTTTATCTTAAAAATGCGTTTGACCTCGGCGGCGATGTAGTGCCCCATCAGTTCCTGGCCAGGTTTGTCGGGATGAAGTCCGTCGCGGAGATACTTGCCGGGCCCTGAGGGATTCTCGTCCTCCTGACGGATGCCGACGCCGTTGTAGCAGTCGATGAGGGGGACGTCGAAGCGGGCGCAGACGTCCTTCAGCCGCTCAATCTTCCTCCTGTTGAAGGCGTTGTGGCCTGCGCTGCCCGTCTGGATGGGTGTGCAGACAAAGACTTTGCACTTCGGGAAGCGCGTCTTGATGGCTCCGATGGAGTACTCGGCACCGGCGACCATCGCATCGAGGTTGTTGTCGTTGGTGCCCATGGCAAAGCCGAAGAGGTCGGGAGCGGGATACTGGCCAGCATCCACCTCGGCGATGAACTTCTGGATGTGGACGGGAGCACAGTTGTTGTGCCGTTTGCGGATTTCCAGCGAATCGGTGGTGGGAAGCCAACCGGCGGAAATACCCAAGAAGGTTTCCGACCCATACTCCTGCGTGTCGTCGTATGCGCCCCACGTAGCGGTGCCGACGCCCACGTTGTGGTGCGTAGCGCACCCAAGGTCTTCCACCACCGTCGCCGACCATTGGTCGCCCGAGGTGATGCTGTCGCCGTCGCAACCGAAGTTCAGCGCACGCTCGCTGCACGACAGCAACAGGGCAGCAGTAAGCAAGACCGACGGAATGAGATTTCTTTTCATATGTTCTAATTTTGTGTAATGCCTCGTAGCACTTTCAGTTGTTCGTTGATTTCGGCCACCCGCTTGGTGGTGAGGGGATAGAAGTAGGTGACCACAATGGCCAGCACAGAGACGAGGGCGGGAATGAAGCTCATGAGCATCTTCAGGCAGGTGATGGCGCTGTCGGGCTGCACGAAGCCGGGCTCGGCATCGGCCACATAGCCGCAGGCCGCCAGCAGCCACATGACGGCTGCGCCGCCGACGGCGCCGCCGAACTTCTGCGCCATCGAGGCCGACGAGAAGATGAGCCCCGTGGAGGCTGTGCGGTACTTCAGCTCGGCATAGTCGCTCACATCGGCATACATGCTCCACACGAGCGGGCTCTGGATGCCGGTGAAGATGCTGATGACGACTTGCAGCACGAGCATCGTCCACACGCCACCGCCCGAGACAGGTACGAAAAAGAACAGCACACTCAGCACAATCAAGCAGGCGTTGACCATGATGAAGGTCGATTTCTTGCCCAGACGGTTGGTGATGGGTACGGCCAGCGCCACACCCACCATGTTGCTGATTTCGCCGATGGTGAGGAAGAGTCCGGCAAAGAGCATGAAGCTGATGCCGAGGGCGGGAATGGTGAGCTCGAACTTCGTGCCCAGCACATCGGTGAAGAAGAAGGCGACGGTTGAGCCGCGGACGGTGTTGAACAGGTTGCTGCACAGGGCTGCCCCTATCATCAGCCACCAGGGCTTGTTGCGCACGAGCATCTTCAGGTCCTTACCCACGGAGACCTTCGACACGGTGTGCAAGTGCTCCTTCGTGAGCAGGAAGCAGAGGACGAAGAGCACGAAAACGCCGCCCGCCACACATATCATGGCCCACTGCCAGCCGTGTGCCGAGTCGTAGCCACCAAAGGCATTGCAGAGCGGCTCCCAGATGAGCAGGCTGATGAACGAACCCGTGTAGGCAAAGAACATGCGGAACGATGAGAAGACGGTCTTCTCCCTCGGGCTGTCGGTCATAACGCCGAGCATCGACCCGTAGGGGACGTTGATGGCCGTATAGATGGTCATCATCAGGATGTAGGTGATGTACGCCCAGACGAGCTTAGCGGCGTAGCCCCAGTCGGGGGTGGTGAAGAGCAGGATGCCGCAGATGCTGAACGGCGCCGCAATCCACAACAGATAGGGCCGGTACTTGCCCCAGCGGGTGTGGGTGCGATCGGCAATGATGCCCATCATGGGGTCGGAAACGGCGTCCCATATGCGGGTGACAAGCATCAGCAGACCGGCATCGACCAAGTGTAGGCCAAACACCTTGGCATAGAAGATGGGCAGATAGTACGAAAAGACTTTCCAGAAGGCCGACGATGCCATGTCGCCGAAGCCATATCCGATTTTTTCTCTCAATGTAGCCATCAGTATGGATTAAGAATTATGAATTAGGGCGCAGTCGATTGTGAATTATGCATTATCTTCATATTGTGGTCTATCAGCGCCTTCAGCGTCTCGACGGACGAGGCGGTGGTGAGGCCGTCGGAGGGGGTGTTCAGGCAGTAATCGACCAGTTTCTCAACCGATGAGGTCGCCACGTGCATGCGGGTATCGCTGGAGGCGTAGTAGATGAACACCTTGCCGTCCGGGTCGGCAATCCAGCCGTTTGTGAAGAGTACGTTCGAGACGTCGCCGATGCGCTCCTCGCCCACGGGTGCCATGAAGTAGCCCGCCGGAGAGGCAATGACGCGCGTGGGGTCGTCGAGCGCCGTCATGTACATATACAGCACATAGCGCAGCCCCGCCGCACAGCCGCGGACGCCATGCGCCAGATGCAGCCAGCCCTGCGGCGTCTTGATGGGGTGCGGCCCCTCGCCGTTCTTCACCTCCTTGATGGTGTGGTAGTGGCGCGGGTCGATGATGGTCTCTTCCCTTATTTCGGCATGGGTGATGTCATCGACAAATGCCCAGCCGATGCCGCCGCCTTCGCCGGCATCGATGAAGCCATCCTGTGGACGGGTGTAGAGGGCATACTTGCCGTTTACGAACTCGGGGTGGAGCACCACGTTGCGTTGCTGGGTGCGGGTCTTGAGGTCGGGCAGGCGCTGCCACGTCTTGAAGTCCCTCGTGCGGCAGATGGCCGCCGTGGCCGTAGCCGACGAGAGGTCGCCGGCAGGGGCGGCGACATCGTGCCGCTCGGCACAGAAGATGCCATAGACCCAGCCGTCCTCGTGCGCCGTCAGACGCATGTCGTAGATGTTGGTGGCGGGGACATCGGCCTCGGGCATGGTGACGGGATAGTCCCAGAAGCGGAAGTTATCGACGCCGTTGGGGCTCTCGGCCACGGCGAAGAAGGACTTGCGGTCGGCGCCCTCCACGCGGACGACCAGCAGATACCTGCCGTTCCACTTGATGGCGCCGCTGTTGAACGCGGCGTTCATGCCGATGCGCTCAAGCAGCAGGGGGTTCGTGCGCTCGTCCAGGTCGTAGCGCCAGAAGACGGGCGTATGCTCTGCCGTCAGAATAGGGTTCTTGTATCGGGTGATGATGCCGTTGCCGCCCTCGACGGGTTCGTTCGGGCGGCTGATAAGCGCCTCGTGCGCGGCAAACAGTTCGGCGACTCGTTCGTTGAATGGTTTCATAAGTCCTTTGCAAACACGGTGCGGGGGTTGTTGTAGAAATCGACGAAGTCGACTTCCGACTCGTGTCCCGGGTAGATGCCGTAGTGGTGCGTCTCCCTGTCCCAGGCATTGCGCCAGACGAGGACGTAGGCCACCCGTGCATCGCCGATGGCTGGCAACAGCGTGCCTGTCCACCATGTGGGGTCGGGGGTGGTCTCATAGCCGGTCTCGGTGACAGCCGCCACCTTGCCGCGGGCCTGTGCACAGTCGGTGACGAGCTTCAGGCAGCGTGCCATCGTCTGCACATACTGCTCGCGGCTCCTTCCCTGATAGGTGTCGAAGCCCACGACGTCCACGATGTCGTCGCCGGGGTAGCGCTCGAAGTACTCCTCCTGCGTGCGGGGCTCAGCACCCGGGCTATAGGCCCACAGCAGGTTTGTCAGTCCGCGCTGCTGCATGAAGTCGTAGGTCATGCGCCACAGCGCCTTATACTGCTCCGTCGTGCAGATGTCCTGTCCCCACCAGAACCAGCTGCCGGTGTGCTCGTGCCACGGGCGGAACAGCACGGGCACCTTCGTGCCGTCCTTCGCGACCAGCGATACCAGGAAGTCCGCAACGCGGCCCATGCGCGACATGAACTCGTCGTGCATCTTGCCTCCGGGCAGCACGGACGCCACGGTGCCCTTGTCGTGGAAGTCCCACGCGTCGCCGCCGGTCAGCGGGTTGTCGAGGTGCCACGAGAGCGTCACCACCCCACCCCGCTCATGCTGGGCGATGATTTCGCGGCGCATCTTGTCGAAGGGCACGCCGTCGAGGTTCTGCCCCAGCCCCAGTTCCAGATGGCCGAGGTCGAAGCCGATGACGGCGGGGTAGTCGCCGCAGACGTCGCGCGTGTCCGAGCGTCCGTCCGTGGCAGCCCCTTCGCCATAGCCCTTCCAGCTGTGGCCGTAGGCCGTGTCGTCCTGATGGCCGAACATAAACTTCTGCCCGTCGCCGAGGGCCTTCATCTTGGCCAACAACGCCTGAGCCTCAGCGCTTCGCGCGACTGCGGGCTCACTCTTCTTGCCTCCGCAAGATACCATCAAACCTACCAGCGCTATCGCCAGGCAGAATACAGTCTTCTTCGTTGTCATCTTACGCATTGTAAATTGTGATAGTGAATTATCGATTGTCAATTATGAAACAGGCACTGTCACCTTTCGGGCTGCAAATATAGCACTTTTTTCCGACTATACCAACCAGACACCGTTTTTTTCAAAACGCCATGCGGATTATCATATTTATAGTTTTAGAAAGTCAGACAATAGGTTAACAATTAACACTGCAAAAGTACTGGAAAAATTTGAATCCAACAAAAAACATTTTCCAAAAAATTCCTCTTCGATGATTTTTTTCGTCGTTCTAAATCGATAGACAAGTAGACAAGTAAGCATGTTCTCGCCCGCGCCCGCGCGATTATATAGAAACATATAGTATATGAAAATATAGATATATATAAGAAATCCATCTTCTCCATAATCTAATTCTGCGCGCGTCTGAAAGGAAGTGCCTTCTTGACTACTTGTCTATCGTTTTTCCTTAGCGCTTTTGATTGAAAAAACAAAGCAGACAATCTACGCGACAGCGCAGTGCTCTAAAATGAAAGAAGGGGGCGCTGTGCCCACGGCCGTCGTCTCCCATCCCCCGATGAAAAAAGTCTTCCACAATCGGAGAGAAAATAACGCCAAAAACGTTCACCGCCTGTTCAGGCAGATTTGCAATCCAGCTGCGGTGAATAGGGGATTTGTGACCTCCAGTCAATCGCAAGGGAGGCTGTGGGAGAGGCGGGTCAGTCGATGCCTTCGACGGTGTCGATGGTGCCGTCGGGGTGTACGGTGAGGGGACACACCTTGAGGCTGCGGAGCCAAGTGCAGCCGCCTGAGGGGACACTGTCGTGATGGAAGAGATACCACTGGCCGTGGAACTGCACGATGCTGTGGTGGGTGGTCCAGCCGACGACGGGGGTGAGCAGCTCGCCACGGTAGGTGAAGGGGCCGTAGGGGTTGTCACCCACAGCGTAGCAGAGGTGGTGGGTGTCGCCCGTGGAGTAGCTGAAGTAGTACTTCCCGTTCATCTTATGCACCCACGAGGCTTCGAAGAAGCGGCGGTGGCTGTCGCCTGCCGTGAGGGGACGGCCCTGAGGGTCGAGGATGACGACGGGGCGCGGGGCTTCGGCAAACTCCAGCATGTCGTCCCTCAGCCGTGCCACGCGGGCGGGAATGGCGGGTTCGTCGTCGGCGGGGAAGGTGGAGCCGCTGTCGAGGGCACGGTTGTCGCGGTAGCGCTGGAGTTGTCCGCCCCAGATGCCGCCGAAGTAGAAGTAGTGTTCGCCCTCGTCCTCGAGCACGCAGACGTCGATAGAGTAGCTGCCGTCCATGGGCTTTGGCTGCGGGATGAAGGGGCCGCAGGGGTTGTCGGCGATGGCGACGCCGAAGCGGAAGATGTCGGTCTGATCCTTCATGGGGAAGTACATGTAGTACTTGCCGTTCTTGCGGGCCACGTCGCAGTCCCAGAGCTGGCGTCCGTGCCAGGGGATGTCGAGCTTGTCGAGCACGACGCCGTGGTCCCTGACGGGCGAGGTCATGGGGTCATCGCCTTCGAGGCTAAGGACGTGGTAGTCCTTCATATCAAAGTGGCTGCCGAAGTCATCCTCGGGAATGCCGCTGTCCCAGTCGTGCGAGGGATAGATGTAGAGCTTACCGTCCCAGACGTGGACGGAGGGGTCGGCCATGTAGTCGGCCGGCCAGAGGTAACGTTTCTGTACTTTCTGTGCCATAGCTTATTTTAGTTAAGAGTTAAGAATTAAGAGTTAAGAAAAAGCGTCTTTCAGGCTAACAGACTTTCAGGCTAACAGATGAATGTTTCTTGGACGGTTCAGTTGCAGCACTATTATCTGTCAGTCTGTTAGTCTGGAAGTCTGATAGTCTAAACCGTGCATTATGGATCATGGGTTGTTTCTCGCTTCGATGGCGTGGTTGATTTCGTCCATCTTCTCGTCGCTGAGCTCGTACTTGCTGATTATCCAGATGGCGAGGACGAGCAGCAGGGCGGGAATGACGCACACCAGCCAGAGGATGCCTTGCTCGGCAAGGGGTGTCTGCTTGGGCAGCTCGGCGTTGAAACCCACCCAGGCCAGCACCAGTCCGGGCACGACGCCGCCGAGGGCCATGCCGGCCTTGAAGAAGATGCCCGTCAGGGCGTTGACGATGCCGGCGATGCGGCGGCCGGTGGTGTATTCGCCGTAGGCCACCACCTCGGGCACGAGAGCCCACATGTAGCCCGTGGCGACGATGATGCCCGTGCTCTTGACGAACTGCGCCACGCAGAGCAGCCAGAAATGCTGCTTGATGGCGGGGATGCTGACGAACAGGTACATCATGGCCATACCCACGATGGCCGTGCCGAGGAAGAGGTAGAACATCCCCTTCTTGCCTATCTTGCGCTTGACGGCGGGCACGAGAGGCATGAAGATGAAGGCGGGGATGGTGCCCAGCCACATGAAGACGGTGGTCATGAAGGGCGTGGCACCGATGTTGTACGTCATGAAATAGGCGTCGGCAGCATTGCCCACGCTCATCATGGCAAAGGCCGTGATGAAGAAGAAGGCCAGCACGCGGAGGGGCTTATTGCGTCCGAACTCCATCCATAGGTCGCTCACCTTCACATTGGCCGCCTCCTTCTGGTCCATCACCACCCGCTCCTTCGTCTGCGAGAAGCAGAAGACGAGCAGCAGCAGGCCGGCAAGGGCGAAGATGGTCATCGTGACGAACCATGCGGGTGCGGCGTCGGGCGTGTTGATGAGGGCTTCGGTCTTGCCCGTTTCGCTGTTCATGGCCTTGGGGGCAAAGATGGCGATGATGAGCGGGAGCGACTTCACGCACAGCGCGCCCAGATTGGCCATGAACATGCGGGTGGAGGTGAGGATGGTGATTTCGTTGGTGTCGCGCGTCAGGCTGGCGTTGAGGGCGCCGTAGGGTACGTTCACCAACGTGTAGCACATGCTCATACCCACATAGGTGATGTAGGCGTAGAGCAGCGAGCCGCTGAAGCCGTTCCAGAAACAGAGGATGGCCAAGCCGACGAGGGGGATGCCGCCCAGGATGAGCCACGAGCGGTATTTGCCCCAACGGGGATTGCCCTTGTCAACGAAGGTGCCGACGAGGGGATCCCAGAGGACATCGACAAGGCGGACGATGAGGAACATCAGAGCCGCAGCACCGGGGTCGAGGCCGAACACATTGGTGTAGTAGAACAGCAACCAGATGCTGATGGTCTGGTAGATGAGATTTTGGGCCATGTCGCCGGCGCCGAAGCCGATGCGCTGTAGCCACGACAGTTTGTAGAATCCGTTGTTGTCCATAGTTTTTTGGGGTTATTGGATTATTGTTTTTTTTTATAGGGACTATAGGAACTATAGGGACTATAAGGGCTATAGAGGCTATCGGAATACCTCGGCGGGGAGGTTTTTGCGGAGGCGGCCTACGGTGCGGGCGTCGAAGGGCACGGGGGCGTCGCCGAGGTCGGGGATGTTGTAGGAACGCAGGAAGAGGCGGTCGTGCTCAGGGTCGCGCTGAGGCAGGCGGAAAGGGGTGGAGACGTTTCCCCCGGCATCGACATGGGCAAACCAGATGCGCCCGAACATGCCGTCGCCGCGCTTGGAGGCAAAGGCTATCCAGCGGCCGTCCCGCGACCAGCTGTGGTATGACGACGAGGCATCGCCGGCCTTCAGCACGGCAAGCGAATCGATGATGCCCGTCTCGCAGTCCATCATCAGCAGCTGCGTCTCGCGATGCCAGATGGGGAAGGTGCCGTAGTCTGAGCGGCAGAACAGCAGACGTCGTCCGTCGGGCGAAATTTTCGGCAGCGATGCCGAGCCGCCTTCCTGCTTCGCATCCCAGACCACCTCGATGCTGTCGCCCATGGTGCCCGCAGCGACGTCGAACGGCACACGCACAAGGCTGTAGCGGAGGTGTTTCACGGAGTCGGGCACGGGATGATAGTCTGCCCGGCAAAAGTAGATGTAGCGTCCGTCGGGCGAGAAGGTGGGGAAGGTCTCGTAGGCCTCCGTCCCCGACGTCAGGGGGGAGAAGAGGAGGCGGTTCTCGTCGAAGTCGGCCACCAGCAGGTCGCTGGCATCGTCATAGACTTCCATGCGATGGCTGTCGAGGGCACGCAGGGCGGGGATGACGTTGTTCCACGTAAAGACGGCATAGCGCCCCGATGGGTGGAAGTCGCCGTAGGTGGCCGCCACGGGCATGCTGTCGGTCTTGAGAGTGAGTTTACGGAGGGTGCCCTCGCGGTTGAGGATGGTGCCTCCGCGCTCCCCACGCAGGTGGAAGAAGCTGAGGTCGCCCCGGCCTTGGCCGTGGATATGGCAGTTCATGCAGCTGTTGTCGGTGTGGCGCCAGTCGGAGAGGATGCGCTCGCGGAAGCACGTGACGTCTCGCTCGCGGATTTCTATCCGATGCCACACTTCAAAGGAGGGGTCGATGAGGCGGTAGGTGACGTAGGCGTCGATGGGGTCGGGCGAGACCGTGAACGAGAAAGAGGAACTTCTGCTGTCCCCCCCAGGCTTTATCGTCACCGTCAGGGTGTGGCCTTTCGCGGCCTCTAAAAGCCGATGCCATGCCTTTTCGGGAAACATGACCCGTCCGCGCCTGGCCCTGACAGTGAGCGTGCTGTTCTGCCCCGTCACCTTCACCTTTGCGCGCGCATATTCAGCGCCGTCAATGCAGAAGTTCAGCGGGGCAATGTTGTAGGGTACGACGGCGCCGTCGTAGCCGGGCGTGCAGAGGGCGTCATCCACCACAGGCAATGGCCCGCCGGTGCAACTCGCCAGCGTATGGACGAGCAAGAGAAGAGGGAACAGTTTTTTTTTCATCGCATTTCGGCAAAATGGTAGAAAAACCAATAGGTCTTTCCGAATTTCTGTTGAATCTGGTGTACCTGGCTGTCGGCAGGCAGGGGGCCGGTGCCGATACGCTGGTACTGCTCCATAAAATCCACAAACGAGTTCACCACCTCGGGAGGGATATCCCTTGCCACCAGCTCCTGCCCTCCCCCGCCATGTGCCGTCATCCACATCAGCAGAGCCTCTGCCCACGTGCGCTGGGGCGGCATGCCGTCGGGCTGGTAGCGAGCATAGTCATCCGCAAAGCCATCGAGGTTCTTCCCCAGCAGGTCGAAGGCATAAAGGTATTCGCGGGCAAAGACATTGCCGGGGTTGTCCTCTACCAGATGGCGCAGCGAAACACCGATGTCCATCGGAGCGCGGACGGTGTCGGCCCGGCAGAGCAACGTGCGCTTCATGTCAAGCCAGCGATCCACCCCCTTCGGACGGTTCTGCGGCATGTGCATACGTGCCCACCGGTGGTAGAGGAGCGTCTTGTCGAGCAGGCGCAGGTACTTCATGGCTGCGGCCTCGTCGCCTCGTATCAGGCTGATTTCGGCCAGCCGCATCAGCGGACGGCTGCCGACGCTGCCCGGGGAGAACAACATGCCCAGCAGAGCCGAGTGCTCGGCATTCGTCATATCGCCAACCAGAAACCACAGCTCGCCGGAGAAGTAGATGATGGGGTACGAAGCCGTAGATTCCACCGGCAGGAACAGCCCCAGCTGGAACGGCTGGTAGTGCTGCATCAGTTCGTCGCCCAAATGATACTCGCTTGCCAACAGCAGGTTCTGGTAGTAGGCGTCGAAGCGGTCGGTGTGACCGGCGCGATGGCGGAGACGCTGCTCCAGATGCTTCAGCCGACCGTGATACCAATCGTTGTCAACGGCCAGCATCCGCTCTACGTTCATATCGGGACGATTTACGGCCCGCTTTTCCCAGTCGCCCCAGCCAAAGAGCCAAAGCCCCGCAGCAAGGGTAGCCACGCAGGCAGACAGGCGCCAGACACTTGCCCGCTTGCCCGCCTGCCCGCCTACCCTGCTTATTAAGCGCAGCATCAGCAGCAGCGTTGCCACAATGCCTACCCACTGAAGGGTGCTGCTGAGGGGATAGGTCAGGCCACATTGCCGCCCCGTCTCCACTGCGACGGCCAATGCCGCAGCGGGCAATGCCCAAACCCCCATCCAGCGGGCAAACAGCCGATAGACAAGTACGCCGAGCGTAGTCATCACGGCAGCCATAATAAGCGCTCCCACGACATTCAGGCCGAGGAACTGCGTCAGCATGTCGCCCGTCAGACGTGCGAGAGGTGCCGGCGTCGTCCAGTATGCCCTGAGCGGACCGGGAGCCCACAAAAAGAGCGAAAACTGCTCGCGGTGGCAGAGGTGCGCCCGATAGGAGAATTGGAAAAAGGCAAACAGCGCCACGGCGCAGAGCACACCGCACGCGAGCGGCAGATACCGCCACACCTTCGTCGTCGTGTCCCCGGCCTGTCGTCCCATCGTAAACGCTGTCGTTGGAATAAGGGATGAAGAGCTTATCTGAAAATCACTCCAGCACCGTCATCTTGAGAATGACGACATCGCTGACGGGGCGGTCGGAGCTGTCGGTCTCTACCTTCTGAATTTCGTCCACAATATCCATGCCTTCCACCACCTCGCCAAACACGGTGTACTGCCCGTCGAGATGGGGCGTACCGCCAACGGTGGTGTAGGCCTCGACTTGCTGGTCGGTAAACACGGACTTCGACTCGTCGGCCAGACGCTTCTGCACCTCGGCGGTCAACTGCTGCTGCAGCTTCTGCAATCCCGTCTGGTCGCCACGGTTGTACATGGCACGGATGCTATCGACATGCTGCTGGGCAAGTTCGTCAAACAGCTGCTGCCCACGCTGCTGCAGCATGCGTTCGCCGAACTGCTGGAGCTGGTCGGGTGTATAGACATTGCCCGTGACGATGTAGAACTGGCAGCCCGAGCTGCGACGCTCGGGGTTCACCTGATCGCCCTGACGGGCAGCACTCAGCACGCCACGCTTATGGAAATGAGTGGGATAGACAAACTCGGCAGGCAGCGTATAGCCGACATCGCCAGCCCCAAGGCGTGCACCGGGAGCTGCACCCTTCGACTCGGGGTCACCGGCCTGAATCATAAACTTGTTGATGACACGGTGGAACAACGTCCCGTCATAGAAGCCCTGGCGAGCCAGTTTCAGGAAATTGTCACGGTGGGTGGGCGTGTCGTCATAAAGCTCGACAACGATGTCGCCCTTGTTGGTGCTGATGCGCACCTGGGGTGTTTTCTTTTCGTCCATGGTGGTTGAAGCAGATATGAAATAAGGTAATAGGCTGAAAATAGCAAGAAGAAAGGTGTACCGGTTTTTCATCGTTTTGAATTATTAGTTAATGTTGATTTTTCGGTTGTGAATTATCCATTATCAAATGTCCGTTATGGTAAATGTATCGCTGTCGCGCAGAGAGGGGAACTTGGCGCGGTATTCGGCCAGCTTCGGCATATCGATGTCGGCCATGACGACTGTTTCCTCTTCGTCCGATGCCTCGCAGGTTGTCCGCCCGTAGGCATCGATGACAACCGAGCCGCCGTTGTAGATACACTCCAGTTGGTCCTCCCCCACCCGGTTGGCTCCAATGACCCACGCCTGATTCTCTATGGCTCGGGCACGCAGCAGCGCATCCCAGGCCCCACGGCGTTTTGTCGGCCAGTTGGCTACATAGATGATGACGTCGTAGTCGTCGCAGCAACGGCTCCAGACGGGGAAGCGCAGGTCGTAGCAAACCTCAAGCAGGAAACGCACCCCCTTGTACGTGGCCACCACGCGCTCGGCACCTGCCGTATAGTGCTGGTCTTCGCCGGAGTAGGAGAAGAGGTGGCGCTTGTCGTAGAGAGTGACGTCGCCTTCGGGAGTAACGAAGTACATGCGATTGGTGAAGGTGAAAAGCTCCACGGCTGTAGCCACGCTGCCACAGATGGCCGCACCCGTCTCGCGGGCTTTTTTCGTCATCCACTGCAGCGAAGGCCCTCCCACAGGCTCGGCACACTGGTCGGGCTCCATGTCGAAACCCGTGCTGAACATCTCTGGCAGCACATAGAGCTCAGCGCCAGGATGCGCATCAATGAGCGCATCGGCACGGCGGATGTTCTCCTGCACATCCCTCGCCGCCATGTCCATCTGCAAAACAGCTACTTTCATTTTTCCATAAGGTTCTTTACTCTTTTTATAATCTACTCCAATTTAAAAAAGCCCCACGACGGTGTGAGGCTGAAAAAGTAGGGTGCGGAAAGAGAGGGATTCGAACCCCCGGTACGGTTACCCGTACGCCGCATTTCGAGTGCGGTCCGTTCGTCCACTCCGGCATCTTTCCCTTTTGGACGCTGCAAAGGTAGTGCAAGCCGAGCGGAAAAACAAGAAAAATGGATAGTTTTTTTTTCTTATAATATCATTTTCATCTGACGGCCTTTGTAACGGACATTTTTCATCGTGCCGTCTGGCAGGACGATGCGGAAGACACGATGCTTGGGCATGCCTTCATATCGGCCTTCGCACCGGCTGATGTGGAGACGGCGGCGGGCATCGTCCCAGCGGAACGTGATGCGCGAACAGCGGCCCTGCTCGTAGTCATTGCTGACGCCGTCGTCCTCGTAAAGGGTGAAGTCGGCATCGGCACCGGGATAGACTGCGATGGTGAGATCCGCAGTCTGTGGCCTGACGTCCGTAGTCTGACGGGTGGGCAGGATGCTGCCGGCCTTGGCAAAGACAGGGATATGCGCCGGACTGGCAGCCACGGTCACCGTCTGCCCGCCTGCGTAGTGACGGGAAGAATGATAGTCATACCATCCACCCTCGGTTTTCGGCAGATAGCAGTCCCACTCCGTGACAGCCGCCTCGGTGATGGGACAGACAAGCAACGCACGGCCGAACATCCATTCGTGCTGCTGACGGAGCGCTTCGGCATCGTCGGCAAAGTCGAACACCAGCGGACGCATCAACGTGGAGCCTTCGAACGTGACGGCGGCTGCGTTGCTATATATATAAGGTAAGAGGCGGTATCGTTCGCGTAGACAGCCGGCGATGACCTCCTGTGCCTCGGGGCCGTAGTTCCACGGCTCGGTGTTGCTCATGTAGCCATGCACGCGCATGAGGGGCAGATAGACGCTGGCCTCTATCCAGCGTAGCATGCGCTCGATGTAGCCTGCATCGGAGTACTGGTTCCCAGGACGGAAGAAACCTCCGGCATCGTATGTCCACCACGGGATGCCGGCTGCCTGCATTCCCAACCCTGCCGCCAGCTGACGGCGCAGCGTCTCCCAGTCGTTGCCCACATCGCCGCTCCACATGGCTGCCCCGTAGCGCTGTATGCCGGGGAAACCGCAACGGGTGAGAATCATGGGGCGCAGTGTGGGGTTGTCTTTTCGCAAGCCCTCATAGACCGTCTGGTTCACCAGCAGGGGATAGACGTTGCGCACCAGCTCGCCGTCCCAACGCCCTCCGGCCACGCGACGGCCCGCCAAGTCGTCATTCTCAGGTTCCGTCGCATCTTGCCACCAGGCATCGATGCCCAGCGGGACAAGCCTGCGGCTGAAGTTCTGCCAATAGGCAGTCGCCGCAGCGGGGTTGAAGAAGTCTATCCAGTCGGTACCGGGGATATAGTAGCCGCTGCGCTCCATGTCGCGTCCCACCTCGCTGTTCTTGTCTATCTTGGACCATACGCTCAGCATCAGCCGCATACCCATACGGTGCAGGCTGTCGGTCAGCGCACGCGGATTGGGGTAGTAGTCCTCATCGAACTGCATGGCATTCCAGCCATATTTGCCCCAGTACTGCCAGTCCTGCACCATGACGCTGACGGGCAGCTGCTCCTGGCGGAAACGGGCGGCGGTCTTCAGTATCTCATCGGACGAGTGGAAGCGTTCGCGACAATGGATGTAGCCCAACGCCCACTCGGGCATCAGCGGAGCAGGACCGGTCAGATTGCGATAGGTGGAGATGATTTCGTCGGGCGTACCGACAAACACCGTGTAATCTACTGCCCCCGCGACGGGCGAGTGAAGCACCGTTTCGTTGTTCACCCGTCGGAAGCCCACCGTCGGGCGGTCGCCGTCGGAGAGCTCGGCCGACAGGGTGTGATGCCCTGCTGACAACTTGACAATCACCGAAGCCGTAGGCGGCAACCACACGTTCTGCATGTCGATGACCGTCTGCCCGTCGATGCTGAGGTTGTGCCGGCGGGCCATCTTCTGCCCCACGTCGAGCATCAGCGCATAGTCGCCCGGCTCGGCAATATCGATGGCACCCTCGAAGATGTGGCGCTGACGCACCTCGCGCCGGTCGCCCGCCGTCGATGTCGCATGCACCACCTCGCGCTGCCCGGCTCCGCCGCTTTTGGCCAGCCGGACGAGCTGTGTGGCGGGATTGAAATCCACCAGCCCATAGTTGTTCCACAGCACGCCATAGCCCTTGCTCGACAGCAGCATGGGGATGGAAATCTGCGTGTTCACCTGTGTCAGCCGCCGCGTCAGGCCGCGCACATTGGTGTAGCCATCCTGAAACTGTCCCAGTCCGTAGAGACATTCGTCCTCGGGCGAGGCAACAGTCAGCGTGGCATCGCCGTCGACAAACCGGTGGCCGACAGCCGAGAGCACAGCCTCGCCCTCTCCGTTCCTTACCGTCACCACCTGTCGTGCGGCATCCACGTTAACGGATATCCCGTCAGGGGATGTCGCTTTCACCAGAGGCGCGGGATAGAGCCAGGCGGGCAGCGTGTCCCTCACCTCCCCTACGGCATAGCGAATGCGCACCGCATTCCGTGCCACGGGAGTCACCGTTATCCGTCCGTCGCCGAACGGCATCCATTCGTCCGCCGGCACGTCATCACCCGCCTGCGCAGCATACGACAAACCCTGAACAGCAAAAAGAAGAGCAAGAATAGTAGAAATCCTTTTCATAACTGTTTTTTTTGCAAAAATACGACGAACCACACGATAAAAAAAGGAAAAGTCCATATTAATTTGCTTTTCCGACATTTTCTCCCTACATTTGCGGGCAAAATAAACCGTAAACCCATGAGAAAAAACCACCACCTCTCTCCCTTCTTCCAACTCACATCGTGCATTGTCCTTGCGCTGATGGCCGTCGGCTGTACAAACGCCGCTGGTGGCCGTAAGGCCGAAGCCCCTGCCCCCTACGGCCCCGTCCCCACGGCCCGGCAGCTCGCTTGGCACGACATGCAAATGTACGCTTTCATCCACTTCACCACCACCACGTTTCGCGACGTTGAGTGGGGCTACGGCGATGCCGAGCCCGACGAGTTCAACCCCTCCCGTTACAATCCGCGCCAGTGGATGGAGGTGCTGAAGGCGGCTGGCATGAAGGGCGTCGTCCTCACAGCCAAGCACCACGACGGCTTCTGCCTCTGGCCCTCGCAGCTCACTGACTACAGCGTCGCCTACAGCAGCTGGCAGGACGGCAAGGGCGACGTGGTGGGCGACGTGGCCCGCGAGGCGGCACGCGCCGGGCTGAAGTTCGGCGTCTATCTCTCCCCGTGGGACCGCCACGACCTGCGCTACGGCACCCCCGACTACATCACCTACTTCCGCGGACAGCTGCACGAGCTCCTCACCCACTACGGCCCCATCTTCGAGGTCTGGCAGGATGGCGCCAACGGCGGCGACGGCTACTACGGCGGACGGCGCGAACGGCGCACCATCGACAACCGCACCTACTACGACTGGGCCACCACCGACACCCTCATCCGCCAGCTGCAGCCTCTTGCCTGCATCTTCAGCGACGGCGGACCCGACACCCGCTGGTGCGGCAACGAGAGCGGCAACGTAGGCGAAACCAACTGGGCCACCCTCAACCGCGACGAATTCGCCCCCGGCCACGCCGACGGCAATGCACTCCGCCACGGACAGATGGGCGGCACCCACTGGGTACCCGCCGAGGTCGATGTCTCCATCCGTCCGGGATGGTTCTATCACCAGCGCGAGGACGACCGCGTCAAGACCGTCGAACAGCTCATGGACATCTACTATACCTCCGTGGGTCGCGGCTCGAACCTCATCCTCAACGTTCCTCCCACCAAGGAGGGCCTCATCCACCCCACCGATTCTGCCCGTCTCGTGGCGTTCGGCCAGGCACTTACACGTGAGTTCAGCCGTCCGCTGCCTGCCACGGAAGTGAAGTCGTGCCGAGCCACCGACGAGCGCCGTGGCTATGCGGCACGCCTTGCCTGCGACGGCGAACAGAGCACCTACTGGGCCACCCGCGACGAGGTGCGCGAGGCGACGCTCACCATGAAGCTGCGCCACCCTGCCCCTCTCTACCGTCTGCGTCTGCGCGAACCCATCCAGCTCGGTCAGCGCATCGACACCTTCCATGTCGAAGCCCTCACCTCTGCCGGAGCGTGGCAACCCATTGCCGCCGGCACCACCATCGGCCCGCAGCGACTGCTGCGTCTGCCCGAGGACATCGAGGCGCGTGCCCTCCGCATCACCGTCCACAGCCCCGTCGCCTGCCCCCTGCTGAGCGACATCCAACTCTTCCTACCGCCCGAGGAGAGGTGAGAGGTAAAAGGTTTGGGGTTAGAGATTAGGGATTAGAGATATTAGGGATTAGTGATTAAACGAAAAATGGTTCACGGTTCATGGTTAGCTGCGCCTTCTAACCATGAACCGTGAACAATGAACCTATTTTCGTTAAAGCTGCTCTTCCTCGGCCCAGCGCTCGATGTCGGCGCGGGGCATGCGACCTTCGAGGCTGACAAGGGAGACGGCATCTTCGTCGAGAGTGACGATGGCGAGCTCGGTGACGTAGTCATTGTCGCCGCTGATGTACATCATCACCTTCTGCCCGTCAGAATTGGCCTCCATCAGCGACTCCATGTCGCCCTTGCGGATTATCTTGCGGATGTCGGCGCCGAGGGCCGCGCGGGTGTCGGCGGTCTGGGCGGTGATGACGTAGAGTCCCTTCAGCGAACGGGCGAACTTGCTGAAGTCCCTGCCATCAAGATCGACGGTGGCAGCGCGCCCAGCAGTGCGGAGCAGGAAGCCCGAGAGGTGAACGGTCTCCACGCCATCGCGGTCGAAATACTTTTTGTAGAGTTGCTTGCCGCTCTGGGCAGACATGGTGACGGCCATCATAGCAGTCAGCGCAAGAAGTGCGATTTTCTTCATTGTTTACTTCGTTTTTTAGGGTTTACGCCTGTTAGACGAACGGAAAGCCGGAAAAGTTGCAAAGGAGAGGGAAGAAATTGTTCAAGGTTCACTCCTGAACTCCCTAAAAACGGCAACTCCATGAACCGTGAACCATGCCATCAATACCCGTAACGTTTGCGGAAGAGGGCGATGAGGGCCAGTGAGAGCAGGAAGGCGAGCAGCTCGGCCACATCGACAGCCATCCAGATGCCATCGATGCCTATCACCGACGGCAGGACGAAGACGGCGGCAAGCTCGAACACCAGCGTCCGCATGAAGGCAGCAAAGGCCGACACCTTGCCGTTGCCGAGCCCCGTGAACCACGCCGACGTAAACATATTGAACCCGCACAGCAGAAAGCTGGCCATGTAGAACCGGATGGCGCGGGTGGTGAGTGCCAGCAGGTGTGCATCGTAGCTGACGAACACACGCGCCAGCACCCCTGCCCCGCCCTCGCAGGCCAACGCCATCAGCAAGCCTCCTATCAACGTCAGCACAGTGCTGCGCCGCAGCAGCCCGCGCAGCTCGGCCACATCGCCGGCACCATAGTTGAAGCCGACGACAGGGCCGACGGTGAGGTTGTAGCCGATGAACACAGCGCCGAAGATGAAGCCAATGTACATGAGTATGCCATAGGCCGCCACGCCGTCCTCGCCCAGCAGGCGCATCAGCTGCAGGTTGTAGCAGATGCCAATCACATTGAAGGCGATGTTGCCCACGTACTCCGACAGGCCGTTAGAACACGTCCTGCGTATGGCATGCCACGCCTGGGCATAGCGCACGCCGAACGTCAGCCGCAGCGAGCTGCTGTTGCGCTTGCTCTGGAACCACCAGAGGGGATAGAAGCCTCCGACAGCGCAGGCAATCATGGAGGCTGCGGCAGCACCCGCCACGCCCCAACCGAAGACGAGGATGAAGAGGGCGTCGAGCACCATGTTCGTCACCCCGCAGCAGACGCTCATGCGCGTGCCCAGCTGAGGACGTTCGGCCGTCATGTAGAACGACTGGAACGCCATCTGCAGCATGTAGGCCGGCATGCCCGCCGTGCAGATGCGGCCATAGACCACGGCCTCGTGCACCATCGCCCCCTCGGCACCCAAGGCCACAACGATGGGCCTCATCAACAGCAGCATGGGAATGGCCAGCAACACGGACATGATGAGCGTGAAGCGGATGAGGACAGAGAAGATGCGCGATGCCGCAGGGTAGTCGCCCTGCCCCATCGTCATGGACACCAGGGCGCTGCCGCCCGTGCCCACCATCAGCCCCAGCGCACCCACCACGGCAATGGCGGGCCACACCAAGTTGAGGGCAGCAAAGGCGGTGGTGCCGACGAAGTTGGAGACGAACAGCCCATCGACGATGCTGTACATCGACGTCACCATCATCATCGCCACGCTGGGCAAGGCCGACTTCAGCAGCCTGCCCACGGTCCAATGTCCACTCAGTTCAATTTTCACAACTAAAACGCACTATAACGGCGTAGAATACTTTTTTTACTACGGATTATACGTATTTATTAGTACCAGCTGATGTTGGAGCCGGCGGAGCTGCGCTGGTCGTACTTCAGGGCGTCGGCCAGCATGGAGCTGTTGGCACGGAAGCTGAAGTTGTAGCTCATGTAGGGGCTGAGCACGATGCCGCACGACATGCTGAAGCAGTGGAGGTCGCGGCTGATGTTCATGGTGGTGGTGGTGAAGTCGTGGTCGATGAAGTCCCAGCCGGAGCTGAAGTTCATGTTCCACTTGTTCGACAGCTTCACGTTGCCCGAGATGTTGAGGTTCTGCGTAATCTTGTAGCCATACCATCCGGTGCCGTCGGGCCGTTCGTGGAAGGCATCGGGGTGTACGTTCTCGCGCAGCGTCACGCCATAGGACAGCGACAGCGACCAGGGGATGCTGAAGGGCACATAGCCGTCATCGTCCACCTCGGCGCTCTTGCTGCCCGCGCGGCTGGAGCCCCTGTCGGGCAGGTTACGGGGCGTACGGTCGCGCTCGCCACCGGCGGCATCGTCCTCGCCATCCTCCTCATCCTCGTCCTGCTTGCCGTGCAGCAGGGTGTTGAGCTTCTCCTTTATCGTGTTCCACGACTGGTTGTTGAACGTGTAGCTGAGGTTCTGGCTCATGCCGGGGAAGTGCGGCAGGTGCAGTCCGCGCCCCGTGGCGGCGTCCGTCTCCCAGAAGGGGCGGTCGTCGCCGCTGATGGTGCGGCGGCCGCTGTCGTCGTAGCTATAGACATAGCCATAGGTGGGCCATGTGGTGTTGAGGCTGAAGGTGTAGTTCTTGGTGAGCTTCATGCGCAGGCGGGTGGTGAGGTTGCTCCAGGGTCGTGTGGCTGCGGCCATATTGTACGACATGCTGGCGCCCAGCTCGTCGAGCAGGCTTATCTTGCGGACGCCCGTCGAGTCGCGGTCGGACTTCACCTTCATCTCCACGTTGTTGGAGACATCGACGCTGACCGTCCCCGAGCGTCCGCGGCTGACGGTGCCGTAGAGCGAGCCGGTGTAGGGCGAATAATCGACGGTGTGCACCTCGCCGTCGGCATCGGTGTAGGTGTAGGACTTCCAGAATCCGTAGCGCGAGTCGCTGAAGTCGGGCGCCAGGCTATAGCTGACGCTGGGCGTGAGGACGTGGCGGATCATCTTCACCTTGTCGCCGAGGAACGGCAGAGGCTGGTAGAAGCCATAGAGCTTGGTGTTGGCCGAGACGGAGAGGTTATAGTTATAGACGCGGTTGAAGCCATACACCGTGTCGCGCACCGCCTTCTGCATGTCGTCGTCCCAGTGCTGATCGATGCGGTAGGTGTACCAGCGGCTGGTGTAGTTGAACGACGGCGTGACGTTGATGTACTTCAGCAGCGTGAAGGAGGCGCTGACGGGTATGGAGTGCTTCACGCCGTTGCGCCAGTCGCGGGTGAGGCTGGTGTGGAGAATCTGGTTCTCCTTGGAGGTGACGCTGTTGGAGAGGGCGCCGCTGTAGGTGAGGGCAATCTTCTCGTACCAGCGTTCGTTGCCGGCAGCCTTCTTGCGCTTGAAGGGATAGATGCGGCTCAGCGACACGTTCAGCGAGGGCAGCGTCAGCGACAGCGTGCTGTCGCGCATGTTCTGGGCGATGTTCATCGAGGTGCTGATGTTGAGCTTCCAGTCGGGGATGGTGCGGCTGTAGCTCACCGACGACGTGCGCTGGCTCTGCGAGTTGAGCGCAGGGTTATAGACCGAGCTGAGGTTCTTGCGCTCGTAGTTGGTGGTGGCGTAGTTCACCGAGGCGCTGAAGTTGCTGTTGGGGTTGGCCTTGGCGTCCTGTCGATGGCTCCACACCACCTTGAAGTTCTTCGACACAGAGTAGTCCGGCATGTTCTTCTCGCCCGTCTTGGTGACGAGGTAGTTGACGTTGACCGAGCCCGAGTATTTGTAGCGTCGCCTGTAGTTGGTGGCGCCGGTGATGCCCCACGAGCCCTTGGTGAAAATTTCGCCCGTCACCTTCAGGTCAAGGTAGTCGCTGAAGGCGAAGTAGTAGCCGCCGTCCTTCAGGTAGAAGCCGCGCTCCAGCTCGTCGCCGTAGGAAGGCATGATGAAGCCCGACGAGAACTCCTGCGTAAAGGGGAAGAAGCCGAAGGGCACCGCCAGTGGCAGTGGGACGTCGCACACCACCAGGTAGGCGGGGCCGAACACCACGTCGTGCTCGGGGCGCACCTTGCCGCGCGTCATGTTCAGGTAGAAGTGCGGCGCGTCATGGTCGTCGCACGTGGTGTATTTGCCGTCCTGCACGAAAAACTCACCCTCGGCACCCTTCTTGGCATCGCGGCCTATCATGTAGCCGTCGCCCTGCTCGGTCACCACGTTGCGGATGAAGCCCTTCTTCGTCTTGAAGTTGTAGCTCATGGTCTCCGACTCGTAGGGCGTCTGCCCCTCCTTGAACACGGGGCGTCCCTTGGCCTCGCCCGTGGAGTCACGCACCCCCTCGGCATACACCTCGCTGCGGTCGATGTTGACGGTGATGCGCTCGGCGGTCAGCTCGATGTTCTGGTAGTTCACCTTGCCACTGCCGTAGAGGTAGGCGTTGCCGCCCTTCGTCCACACCATGCTGTCCTTCGACTCGTAGGTCACCGGCGCATCGATTACCTCCTTCGGAGCCGCCACCGCCGAGTCGGCCGCCAGAGAGTCTGCCGCCAGCTCGCTCGACAGGGTGCCGAACGCCGCCAGCGAGTCCCTGCGGGCAGCCGCCAGCGAGTCGGCACGCTGGGGCGTCGCCCCGTCACGCCGCACGTCCTGCGCCCCGGCCGTCAGCCCGAGCAGCAGCAACAACGCTGTCATGATATGTCGTCTCATCGCGCCCATCAGCGCCCATTTCTTCGAATTTATCGCGCAAAATTAGTATAAGACGCGCGAAGAGCCAAATAAATTAGATTTATTTTAGCTTTTTCGGAAAAAGTCACTACCTTCGCGGCGGAAAAAACCACCAAAGGGATTTACGATTTGACGATTTACAATTTTAAGATTTATTATTATGAAAAGTAAAGCCATTCACCTATCCATGTTCGCAGCCCTGTCGTTCCTTTTGCTGTCAGCAGGCTGCAACTCATCCGGCAAGGTCACCGAGACCAGCGGCAACCCCCTGTGGGAAGGCTGGTATGCCGACCCTGAGGGCGTCGTGGTGAACGGCGAGTGCTGGATCTACCCCACCACCTCGCGTCCCTACCGCCAGCAGCGCTGGCTCGACGCCTTCTCGTCGCGCGACCTCGTGCACTGGACCAAGCACGAGCGCGTGCTCACCGCCGACAGCATCAGCTGGTTCCGCATGGCCATGTGGGCACCGGCCATGGTGAAGCGCGGTGACACCTACTTCCTCTACTTCGCTGCCAACGACGTCCACGAGGGCGAGGTGGGGGGCATCGGCGTCGCCACGGCAAAGAGCCCCGAAGGCCCCTTCAGCGACGCCCTCGGCAAACCGCTCATCAACGAGATTGTCAACGGCGCACAGCCCATCGACCAGTTCGTCTTCCGAGACGACGACGGCGAGTACTACATGTACTACGGCGGCTGGGGCCACTGCAACGTCGTACGCATGGGCGAGGACCTCACCAGCATACGCCCTTTCCCCGACGGCACCCTGTTCCGCGAAATCACGCCCGACGGCTACGTCGAAGGCCCCTTCATGCTGAAGCGAGGCGGCACCTACTACTTCATGTGGAGCGAGGGCGGCTGGACAGGCCCCTCCTACCACGTCGCCTATGCCATGGCCGACAACCCCTTCGGCCCCTTCCGCCGCGTGGGCACCATCCTCGAGTCCGACCCTGACGTCGCCACCGGCGCCGGCCACCACTCCGTCATCAAGGCACGCGGCAAGGACGAGTACTACATCATCTACCACCGCCGTCCCCTCGGCGAGACCAATGGAAACCACCGCGTCACCTGCATCGACCGCCTCGTCTTCGAGAAAGACGGCACCATCCGCCCCGTCAAGATAACCTTCGAGGGCGTCGCCAAGACCAGGCTGAAGTAGTCGTCCAGCAAGCCCCCTTACCTCCCCCCGAACGGGTTTTGCCTGCATTGTCCGGCTTTTTCCGTCCGCTGAAACGTTTCGTCGCTGCTCCATCGCTCACTCAATTCGCCCGAGCCATGGGGGGGACGGGATGGAGCGCGTTTCATCCCGTTTCCCCATTTTCAATCTTCAACCTTCAATCTTCCATCTTCCGGAGGAAATCGACTTCGACGATGCGGAGCTCGCCGCGGGCATCGGCGCTGTCGGGTGTCTTGAAGAGGTCGAGCTCGCCGGCGGTGGGGGCGGCGACTTCGATAATCTGTCCGAACCCCTCGCCCTCGGCGGCCTGGCCTGTCTGACGAATGGTGTAGGTGGCGGCGCTGACGGGATGGGGTATCGCCAGATGGACGTAGCCGAGGGACTTGGGCGTACGGCCGTGCCAGACGACGCTGTCGCCGGCCAGCACCTCCAGGGGATAGCTGCGCATGCGCCAGCCAGTGAGCTTGAGGGAGACGACGTCGATGGGGGCTGCCTCGGCCAGGGTGTAGGTGATGGTGGCGGTGGCGAGGCGGCCGTCGTTGCGCCACTCGCTGAGCTCGTTGTCGTCGTAGCTCTTGGCTGCGTCTGCCGCGTTTGCCGCTGCCATGGCACCGACGACAGGGATGGTGCGCAGCTTGTCGGCGTAGGAGGGGGTGAGGGGTGTCTCGCCCCGTGTCAGCAGGCAGGGCTGGGCATCGGCGGGGAAGCGGGTGGAGAGCCCGCCCTGCACGGCGACGGGCTGTGTCGCCCATCGGATGGTCTGCGACGGCAGCCCCTTGCAGGAGGCTGTGAGCACGATGTCGCCGGCATGGGTGAGGGAACGGACGAGGACACGCCCCACGCCGGCCTCGACGGGCAGCTCGGTGTCGAGGATATGGTTGTCGCCACTGGGGCTGCGGGCGATGCCTCCGCGCCACTCCCCCGCCCCGCTGAGCGTCCAGCGCACGAGGCGGTTGTCGAGCGGCAGGCGGCGTCCGGCGGCATCGACCACCTCGACCTGCACGAGCGCCATGTCAGCGCCGTCGGCCAGCATGGGACGTTGGTCGTCGATGCGCGTCAGCCGCAGGGCGGCGGGGGCTCCGGCCGTGGCGAGGACGTGCTCCGACTGCACGGTCACGCTGTCGGAGGCCAGCCCCACGGCACGCAGCGTACCGGGCTCCCACGCCACATCGTCGAAGGTGTGGAGGAAGTCGTATTCGCGGCGGTGGGGCACGTCGAGCAGACGGCCGTCGAGGTAAAGCCGCACGACGGGCGAGGTGGAGACCACGTGCACGGGGCGGCGGATGCCGCTCTCGTAGTTCCAGTGGCCGAGGATGCGGGTGGCGCTGTGCTGGATGTCGGCCCAACTGCCCCACATGGCCTGATGGGCGTAGAAGGCGTCCTTGGGGATGCGCATGGCATCGACGACGCCGCTGACGCGGTAGTTGTACTCCGAACGGCCGTGGGTGTTGGTGTCGCTGAAGATAATCTTCACGCCGCCGGAGCTGACGCGACGGCCCATGCCCGGGCGCACGCACCAGTAGTCGTACCAGCGGCGGATGAGCTCGACGGCAAAGTCGTCCTGGTTGCGGTTGTAGTCGGTGGCGGGCTGGCCCTTGACGAGCGGGCCGTTGCCGCTGTGGTGCCAGGGGTAGGACTGCTCGTCCCAGTACATGCGGTAGGCCTCGTCGCGGCAGTACTCCATGGCCCAGACGGGCTTGCCGGCGCTTTTGTTGATGTAGAGCATTTCGCCGCCGTACTCGGCCTCGTCGATGTCGAGCATCTCGCGGCTGCCGATGGCGCGGCCTCCGTGGGGGTCGTAGGTGTCGCGGATGGCCACCATCTCGGCCATGTGGGCGGCGCTGATACTCTCGTTGCCGCTCTCGTAGAAGAGGATGGAGGGGTTGTTGCGGTTGTAGATGATGGCGTCGCGCATCAGTTCCTTGCGCTGTTCCCACTGACGGCCGGTGCAGTCCTTCTCGGCATCGCCGGCGGGCATGGCCTGGATGAGGCCGACGCGGTCGCACGACTCCACATCCTGCTTCCAGGGGGTGACGTGCATCCAGCGCACGACGTTGGCGCCTGACTCCACCATGAGGCTGTTGGAGTAGTCGCTCATCCAGGGCGGTACGCTCATGCCCACGGCAGGCCACTCGTTGCTGGTGCGCTGGGCATAGCCGTGCACCATCAGCACACGGCCGTTGAGGCGGATGAGGCCCTGGCCGAACGAGGTCTGGCGGAAGCCGGTGCGGGTAACGACCTCGTCGATGATGCTGCCGCTGCTGACGACGCGGGTGGCGACGGTGTAGAGATAGCCATAGCCCCAGCTCCAGAAGTGGAGGCCACCGAGGCGCTTGGCGGCATGGAGCGTGACGGTGTCGCCGGCTGCCGCGGTGACGGAACTACCCTCCCAGCGGGCCACGCGCCGACCGTCCACGTCCGTCACCTCCACCTGAAGGTGCAGCTTGCAGGCACGGGAGGTGGCGTTGACGACCTGCGACTCGGCATGCAGGGTGGCCTTACGGCGGGGCACGTCGTAGTCAGTGCCATAGACATAGACTCCGGTGGTGCCGAGCGTGCTGTAGAGGGGCAGCGTCTGATAGATGTCGCCGGTGACGTGCAGCACCACGTTCTTGGGTATGCCACCGTAGTTGGCGTTGAAGTTGCGGTTGTTCCACTGGAAGGTGATGCCGGTGGCGCGCTCGCGATAGTGCCACGAGGGATCGATGCGCAGAGCCAGCTCGTTGACACCCTCTTTTAAATAAGGTGTAAGCTCGTAGCCGAAGGCCATGACGCCGTTCTCGTGCAGGCCGAGTGGGTGGCCGTTCAGATAGACGTCGGCTCCCTGTCGCACACCCTCGAACTCGACGAAGACATGACGGCCGACGAGGGGGAAGGGCAAGATGAAGGTCTTGACATACCACACCACGCTGTCGGTGAGCGAGGCGATGCCGCGTGCAAAGGCTTCGTCCTCGTTGACGGCATGGGGCAACGTGACAGGGCGTACGCCGTCACGCGCCGTGAGGGGGGTGGCGAAGAACACCTCGGCCTGCTCGGCACTGACCACGTAATGCCAGTCGGCATTGAGGTTATACTTCGTCCGCTGACCGGACATGGGCTGGGACGTTGCCACTGTTGCCACGGCCAGCAGCATCGCGCAGCGGAGGAAGAAGGGGACTTTCATTGTATCGGCTTTTCTTAACGAGGGCAAAAATAGTACAAAACCGGCAAACATGCAAAACATAAGCAAAAAACCTTCTCACACTTCATTTGCATTTAGTATCCTCTGCTTATCCTCTAATCATCCTCTGCCATCCTCCAAAATCCCTATCTCTTTCTTGTCACTTCAAGTAGCGCCGCCAACAGCTCTCAATAAAAAAATCGTCCCTTTCTTCCAACACAGAAACATTTCAGCCAAGCAAAGTTTCCCAAAAGTCCTTCGAGAAACACCCCTCAATGCAGACATAAAGAAAAAAGTTTCCAAAACAGATAATTTGTCCGATTTTTCTTTTGCAGTTTTCGGAAAACTTTCTACCTTTGTAGCCGTTTTGCGCCACGCCCCGAAAAGCATGGCCGGAAGTACCGAAAAAACAACAGAAAATACATACAATGTCATGAGCAGTTCAGAAATCAAAATCGTGAAACGTAACGGTGCGCTGGTGCCGTTCTCCATTGAGAAAATCAAGAATGCCGTCCGCAAGGCTTTTCTCTCGGTCGGCGCGTTTGCCACCGAGGAAGACCTCACCAACATCCTTGCCCGCGTGAACATCAGCCACGGCATGAGCGTGGAGGAAATCCAGAACCAGGTGGAGGTGGCGCTGATGGCCGAGAAGTTCTTCGCCGTGGCCAAGAGCTACATGCTCTACCGCCAGCACCACACCGAGGACCGCGAGACGGTGGAGAAGCTCAACTTCCTCACCGGCTATGTGGATGCCGCCAATGCCGCCACCGGCAGCAAGTTCGACGCCAATGCCAACGTGGAGAACAAGAACATCGCCACCCTCATCAGCGAGCTGCCCAAGCAGAGCTTCATCCGCCTCAACCGCCGACTGCTCACCGACCGCCTGCGCGAGATGTACGGACGCGAACTGCCCGACAAATACCTGCGTCTGCTGAACCAGCACTTCATCTACAAGAACGACGAGACCAGCCTGGCCAACTACTGCGCCTCCATCACCATGTACCCCTGGCTGCTGGAGGGCCTGAAGCCTCTGGGCGGCATCTCCACCGCGCCCACCAACCTCAAGTCGTTCTGCGGCGGATTCGTCAACATGGTGTTCATGGTCTCCAGCATGCTCAGCGGCGCCTGCGCCACACCGGAGTTCCTGATGTACATGAACTACTTCATCGGCAAGGAGTATGGCGAGGACTACTACCTGCATGCCGACGACGTCGTTGACCTCTCCAAGAAACAGCGCACCATCGACCACATTGTCTGCGACTGCTTCCAGCAGGTGGTCTATACGCTCAACCAGCCCGCCGGCGCACGTAACTACCAGAGCGTCTTCTGGAACATCTCGTACTACGACCGCTACTACTTCGAGAGCCTCTTCGGCGAGTTCCGCTTCCCCGACGGCTCGAAGCCCCACTGGGAGTCGCTCAGCTGGCTGCAGAAACGCTTCATGAAATGGTTTAACAAGGAACGCACGAAGGCCGTCCTCACCTTCCCCGTCGAGACCATGGCCCTGCTGAGCAAGGACGGCGACGTCATGGACACCGAGTGGGGCGACTTCGCCGCCGAGATGTATGCCGAGGGACACTCGTTCTTCACCTATATCAGCGACAATGCCGACTCGCTCTCCAGCTGCTGCCGCCTGCGCAACGAGATTCAGGACAACGGCTTCAGCTACACCCTGGGCGCCGGAGGCGTCAGCACCGGCTCGAAGAGCGTCCTCACCATCAACCTCAACCGCTGCATACAATACGCCGTACGCGGCGGACTGGGCTACATGGACTATCTGGAGGAAATCGTCGACCTCGTCCATAAGGTGCAGCTGGGCTACAACGAGAACCTCAAGGAGCTCGACCGTAAGGGCATGCTGCCCCTCTTCACCACAGGCTACATCAACCTCTCGCGCCAGTACCTCACCATCGGCGTCAACGGTCTCGTGGAAGCGGCGGAGTTCCTCGGCATCACCATCAACGACAACCCGCAGTACGAGCACTTCGTGCAGGATGTGCTCGGCCTCATCGAACGCTACAACAAGAAATACCGCTCGAAGGACGTCCTCTTCAACTGCGAGATGATTCCCGCCGAGAACGTGGGCGTCAAGCACGCCAAGTGGGACCGCGAGGACGGCTACCAGGTGCCGCGCGACTGCTACAACAGCTACTTCTACGTCGTGGAGGACAACACGCTGAACGTGCTCGACAAATTCCGCCTGCACGGCCGCCGCTATGTGGAGCACCTGACGGGCGGCTCGGCGCTGCATTGCAACCTCGAGAGCCACCTCTCGCAGGCACAGTACCGCCAGCTGCTGCACGTGGCCGCCGTCGAAGGGTGCAACTACTTCACCTTCAACATCCCCAACACGCTCTGCAACGACTGCGGACACATCGACAAGCGCTACCTCAAGGAGTGCCCCTGCTGCCACAGCACCGACGTCGATTACCTCACCCGCATCATCGGCTACATGAAGCGCGTCAGCAACTTCTCCCTCCCCCGCCAGCAGGAAGCCGCCCGCCGCTACTACGCCACAGCAGAGAAAGCGCCACAACCCGTGGAAGGGGGGCTATAGTCATAAGATTATCAGACTGACAGACTTCAGACTATCAGATGAATGTCTTGCCTATGATTCAGATGCGGCACTATTATCTGTTAGTCTGATAGTCTGATAGTCTAATCTGTTAGTCTGAAGTCTGAAGTCTGATAGTCTAAAATAGATGTTTGAAAGTCAAAAAACAGATGCTAAAGTACGCCGACTACGACATTGTCTTCGATGAGGTACCCGACGAGGTGGCGTTGGCCGTCAGCCTCTCCTTGTGCCCGCTCCGCTGCGAAGGCTGCCATAGTCCCCACCTGCGCGAGGACATCGGCGAGGAGCTTACGCTGGAGCGCCTCGCCATCCTTGTCCGTCGCTACCGCAGCGGCATCACCTGCCTCTGCCTGATGGGGGGAGACGGCGACACAAAAGCATTGGAGCAATTGGCCTGCTCGTTGCGCACGGCCTTCCCCACCCTGCACCTCGCCTGGTACTCAGGACGGCAGCTGCTGCCCGAAGGGATGGACGTCACCGTCTGGGACTACGTCAAGCTCGGCCCCTACATACCGAAGCTCGGCCCCCTCACCAGCCCCACCACCAACCAGCGCCTCTACCGCGTACATCCCGACGCCACCCTCGACGACCTGACACCACGGTTCTGGAGGGAAACATCCAAGTTCAACTGAAATCGCTGCTGTCCTCAAAACGACACCAGCAGCGCCATGTTGACATCGCCATTCGCCAGGCTGCGGCCGTGGAGCGAATCGGCGGTGAGGGTGTAGCGGCCGTCGGACGACGAGCGGGAGCTGTGCGGCATGGCAAAGCCGAGGACGAAGCCAATCATCACCGCCGCCACTAACCACCAGGGCGACAATCCGCGGCGCAGCCTCGGCATATGGACGGCAGGTGCCACAGCCTCGGCCGACGACGGGACGTCGTCCACAAACGTCCGCTCTGGAACGGCCAGACGCTCGTTCTCCTCGTCGCGCTGTTCGCGCAGCAACGCCAACAGGTCAATACTGCTTGCCTCCAGCTCAGCCAGCTGGCTGTCGGATACCTCATGGTCCATCCGGCGCCCTTCAAACTCCTGCATATCGGGCTTATAGTCTGTAGCCTGAACAGGACGTTCTTGTTTGTTCCTTGTAATCATATCTCGCTTTTTATTATAATGTTTTTACGATGCACCATAAATCACTAAATAGCTGAATTGACAAATAAAACGTCAAATCGCAAATATCTTCATTTTCTCCCGAAGGATAGCCAGCGCCGTGTAGGAGCGTGACTTGACGGTGCCTTCGGGTATGCCGAGGGCCAGCGCCACGTCGCGCACCGGCAGCTCCTCCATATAGCGCAGCAGGAACACCTCGCGCACACCATCCGGCAAGCGACGGACGGCATCGGTCAGCAGCTCCTTCTGCTCCTTGCGGTCCAAGGCGGCATCGGCGCCGGGCGAGGCTGCAGCCTCCGGCAGAGCGCCGGCGCGGCCGTCATGCTCAGCAAAGGTTTCCATGCTCCACGCTGCCACCACGTCACGGTGGCGGTATGCGTTCTTGCAGAGGTTGTATGCCACGCTGAACATCCACGTGCTGAACGTCCCCTGCCGGGCATCGAAGCGACTGCGGTGCTCCCACAGACGGGTGAAGAGTTCCTGCGTCAAGTCCTCCGCCAGGGCCGAGTCGCCCGTCATGCGCAGGAAGAAGCCCTGCGCCCGACGGGCATGCTCACGATAGAGACGGTTGAAGTCGTCAGCGGTTAATCTCGTCATAGTACGACTGCTTTTTCTCTTCCGGCATATTCTCGGTGCGGCGGATGATGGTCATCATCATGCCATACAGCTCCTTGTAGCGGGTCTTGTCCTCCTGCTTGTACCAGTCGAGCAGCGACTTCAGGCAGGGAATATAGTTGAGGTTCAGGCGGTAGGCCGATGCCTCGTAGGTCTCGGGCACGAATGTCTCGTAGAGGTAGTCGAGGAGGTAGCGCTTCTCATAGTTGCGCTGCTTGACGGCCAGGTTGTCGTAGCGGCGGGGGCTGTAGCGGCTGACGAGGCCTTCGGAATAGAGTTTGTCGGCAAACGACGGCATGCGCTCAGCCGTGGCACAGAAATAGGCCGGACGCCCCGTCTGCCCGATGATGGCGAGCTGCGCCCCTTCGAGCCACTGGTCATAGTCCTCGGCTGTGGCTGTGTCCGACGGCCCGGCGAGGGAAATGCCCAGCTGGCGACAGATGGTCTCACGATAGCGTGTGGAGTGGAGCATGGGGGCACAGACCACCTGCGTGTCGGTAAAGAGCCCTTTGCCGCCTTGCAGAATCAGCTTCGAGAACGTATCGACATCGCCGTTGGTGAAGATGATGGCATGGGGTTCCAGCCCCACCATCTCGTTGTAGGCATAGTTGAGAAGGTTGGCGGAGTAGGTGCCGCTCTCGTACCAACGGTGCAGGATGTCGTTCATCAGTTCCTCGTCGCACGTCATCATCAGGCAGGCGACGTAGTCGGGATAGGCTTCCACCTTGTCGGGCTGCATGCGGATGGCCTTCACCATGTTCCGAAGGATGCGCTCGTGTGCGCTCTCGTCTGCGTCCATCTCGCGAGTGCCGACAAATCTGGCATGGAAGTACGTCAGCACGTAGTCGGCATAGGAGTCGGGTATCGCCTCGTGCGCGGTTTTCCATACGGCCGTCAGCGGGGTGTAGTCCTCCTGTTCGTCGGTAAACATGATGTGGTAGCGTGTGGCGTGGTAGAGGTTCAGCCATGCCTCGCCGTTCTTCGGCTCGCGCTCCGTCACCTTGCGCCACAGCGCCATCTGCTGCGCATACCATTCGGGCGTATGCTCCTCTTTGACGAACGACACAACGCGTTGGGGTGTGTCGTCTCCCTCTGTGCGGGCCACCGGCCCGCTGCCCACGTTTGTTGCCGTCTCAACACGGTTCATGTTTGTTGCCGCCTCAGCAGCCATCACGACAGCCAGCGCTGTCAGCAAAAATGCAATTCCTTTTTTCATTGTTACTAAAAATAAATGTTCACCCTTGCATACACCCGTCCGAAGCAAAGGTTCATTTTCATTCCTAAAAAAGCCAAGTTCATCCTCTGTCTCATTTTCACAAGTGCAAAGGTAACCTTTTTAATGAAGAAGGAAAAAGGAAAAAGGAAAAATAAAAGCCCTGCCGACAAGAGAGTAAGCAGAGGAAAGCTCTGGCGTTGTCTGCATCAGACGCATTCAGACGCTGTTGTTACTCTGACGCTACACTGTTGTTGCAGATTTGCAAATCGCAACAACAGATGCGAAAAGCAGGATATGGGGCGTGTTTCCCTATACGAGAAAATGAAACATTCCCTACATCCCTACATTTTTTCCTTCACGTTCAGAAATAGAGGTATTTATGGCATGTAGAGGGCTTGATTCCCTACATTTCCCTACATTTCCCTACATGATTTTACTCCTTATTTACTCTTTGTGGGGAGAGGGTAATAGGGAAGTATGCTCAATTAGCAGCAAACGGCCAAATGAAAAACTGCCAAACTGCCTAATTACATCAAAAAACAGTTGCATATTCAAAAGAAAACAAATAGCTTTGCAGCAAAATCAGAAAAAGACATTATATGAATGAAGGAGCCACTTTTTCCCAACCTGCGATGCACGAACGGCTTGCGGCGATGGCGGACGACGGGTATGCTGCGTTTCAGCAGAAGCTGATTCCCTCTGTGGCGGCGGAACGCTTTATCGGCGTACGTACGCCAGCCCTTCGGGAGCTCGCCAAGGAGCTGATAAAGAGCGGGGAGGCTGACGCGTTCATCGCCATACTGCCCCACCCGACCTTCGACGAAAACCAGCTGCACGCCTTCATCCTCTCGGAGATGAAGGACTTCCGCCGCTGCCTCGGCGAGGTGCAGCGATTCCTTCCCTATGTCGATAACTGGGCGACGTGCGACCAGCTGTCGCCCCGCTCGTTCCGCCGTCACAAGGACGAGCTTCTGCCCTCCGTCGAAACGTGGCTGACAGCGGCGCACGAGTACTCCGTCCGCTTCGGCATCGGCATGCTGATGCAGCACTTCCTCGACGACGGGAGCTTCCATCCCCGCTTCCACGATGCAGTCTGCGCCATCCACCGCGACGAGTACTACATCCGCATGATGCAAGCCTGGTACTTCGCCACGGCCCTCGCCAAGCAACACGATGCCACCCTGCCCTATCTCGACGGGCAGCACCTCGCACCCTGGACGCACAACCGCGCCATCCAGAAAGCCATCGAAAGCCGCCGCATCACCCCCGAGCAAAAGGACTTCCTCAGAACACTTCGCCAATCCACTAACCATTAGCGACAACCATGTTTTTCTCCAGCCGCTACACATCGCCCTTAGGAGAAATGACGCTGGCCAGCGACGGCATAGCCCTTACGGGTCTCTGGTTCGACGGCCAGCGCTATGCCCTGGATGCCCACGACAGACCAACGGCAGCCGACGCCGCAACAGCCTCAGCCGGCGATGCCGACAGGCTGGACATCTTTGTCCAGACGCGACGTTGGCTCGCCATCTATTTCAGCGGCACCGCCCCCTCGTTCACGCCACCACTAAACCCCATCCACGGGGCGACACCGTTCAGAAAAGCCGTTTGGGACGAGCTGCTCACCATTCCCTACGGACAGACGGTCACCTACGGCACCCTTGCCCGCCGTCTGGCGGGGAAGCTCGGCCGTCCGTCACTCTCCGCACAAGCAGTAGGCGGCGCAGTCGGCCACAACCCCATCTCCCTCATCATCCCCTGCCACCGTGTGATAGGTGCCGACGGCAGCCTCACCGGCTACGCTGCCGGCATCGACCGCAAACGGCTGCTACTGGAGGGGGAAAAGATTTTCTTAAAAATTGAAAACTAAAAAAGTATAAGGACCATCCGCCACGACGCCCCTCTCCCTCAAAAAAACGCCTGAACGGATGTTCGGCTTAACGAAGGCGTGCGCCCATCGAAACGTTTCGTCGGCAGCAGCGAAACGTTTCACGTTGTGTCCTGAAACGTTTCGCGCTGCGACGGAAGGCCTTTTCCGCGCCTTAACCGCCCCGAAACTCGCTCTCTGGCTAATCGGATATCCTGGTGACGTCGGTGGAGCGTATGCCGGGCTTCAGCTCGCCGCCGAGCAAAAGGGCTGCGGGGACAGCTGTGTCCAGGGTGTCGGCAGCAGGCAGAGCGACAAGCGAGGCTCCTGCACGGGCAGCCAATGGGCTATCGGCCAACGTGCGCCACTGGCCACTGGCTGCAGAATAGACCAGGACGTGGGGATTGAAACGATACCACTCGGGTTCGTGCAACAGATAGTCGGGCATGGAGAAGATGCCCTGTATGCCTCCGAGGAAGACGTTGCGGTTGACGCCACCGACAGCAAGCACCTCGTCGTCGCCCCAGGGAACGGCGGCACCGCCCGTGAGGGTGAGTGTGCGGCCCTCTTCATCGACAGGCGTGGCTGCCGGGCTCCAGGCATCGGCCTGCGGGTCGTAGGCATAGCCGTCGGAATAGACCGCGCAGTTGTCGCCCTGCACACGGCCAAGGCTATCGATGGGCTGGACATAGCCGCCCCAGACATAAAGCCGTCCGCCCTGAGCGGCACAGACAGGCTGCACACGTGGCGTAGGCAGCGGGGCACAGATGAACCACTCGCCGTAGTTGAAGTCGTAGGCATACATGGCTGCAGAAGCCTGACCATCCTGCAATCCGCCGACCACGTAGATGCGGCTGCCGAGGAGAGCTCCTGCCATATTGTCGAGGCTGACGGGCAGGGAGGGAAGTTGCTCGAAACGGAGAGCGCCTCCCTCACGGCGCAGACGGAACACCATGTCGGAACTTCCCGCTGCGTTGCAGCCGCCGATGATGACCATGCCATCATCGCCGTCGCTAACGGTAACACCGTAAGCCAAAGGCAGAGGCAACACGCCCACCTGCTGCCAGCGGATGGAAGACTTGCCCGCCCCACCACTTGCCAGCTTGTCCGCCTTACCCCGGGTGGCGTAGATGGCGTCGTAGTATTGTTTACCGCCTCCTTCGGCAGCAGAAAGGCCGGGGAAGTTGGCGCCTCCGGCCAAGATAAGGTGACCGTCGAGCAAACCACAGTAGGCTCCCGACACGCCCTTGGCGTAGTTGGCATCTTCGACGGGCGTAGTACCGACCTGACGGACATGCGAGTTCTGGGGAGTGCAGGACAAAAACAAACCAACGCCAAAGGCTATGAAAAAAGCCTTTGATGAAAGAAACGTATGTCGAACTGCACCCAGGGCGCTGCCCTGGGCTGATGGCTGCTGGCCCTTCAGGCCGTTGGTGGTACGATGGCGGATAATCATATCTTTTTTTTCATTTTTCAATTTCCATGCAGAACGTCGAGGCAGGAAGGCCTTGGGCGTTGCGGAGGTCGGCATCGGTGAAGCCGCTCCAACCGTAACGGACGACGACGGGATAATAGACTTCGGGCGAGGTGAGCTGGATGGTGGAACCGTCAATCTCGATGTCGGCTGGGTAGAACATACCGTCATGTCCCGCTAGTTCGAAGCCACGGGTACACGTGAGACCATCGGCGTGACGGAAGCGAAGCACCACGCTTCCCCCCTCTCCCTGTTTGGCGGAGACCACGACAGGGCCTTCGCTTTCCAGCTGACGGCCGTAGGTGTGGGCCAAAGCCTGCCGGGCCAGACGCTCGCCTACGGGACGCTTCGAACGATAGTGTACGTCGGCAGGGTCGCCGAGGTCGGAGCTCACGGCCATCCACGTCCACGGCAGTTCTTTGGCCAGGCGGCGTTGGCTGTCGCGGAACGCCGGCCACGAGGGACGCGGCAGGCTGCTGAGCTGCACGGTGTAGAAGGGAAGCGTGTACCGAGGCTCCTGAAAGTACTCCCATCGGGTGGAGAAGGCATTGCGCCACGACTGCTCCAGCAGACGGAAGAGTTTCTCATGGAGCTCGACATTGTGGGCATTACTTTCACCCTGATACCAGATGATACCTTTCAATATATAATGTTCCAAGGGCTGAATGGCGGCTTCGTAGAGGTAGCAAGGTTCGTAGGGATGGCGCTGCAGGGGGTTATAGGCCGCCGATTCCTTGTTCAGGGCATGGGCGACGTTCTGCCTCATGCGGCCACGTGCCCAGGGCTGCCCGTAGTCGCCGTTACACCAGTCGCGGAGGATGTTGGGCAACGCCCATTCGAGGGTGGTACGGTCAATCCACGATTCGGTGGTTGAACCACCGACGGCGTTGCAGATAATGCCGATGGGCACATCTTCCAGCGAGTCGCAAAGCACACGGCCGAAGTTGAAGGCTACGGCTGAGAACGGAGCAACAGACGCTGCGGAAGCCGCCTTCCAGCCTTGGAAATCCATGTGGCGCAGCTGGTTGGTATAGGCAAGCACGCTGTCGTCCCACTCCACGGCATCCGTTCGGGCACGGGCGGGCATATTGTAGAGGTGCAGGCGGTTGCCGAGGCGGGCAGCATCAGCGAGGTCTTGGTCAAGGGTGTTACATTGGTCAACACGCATCTCCATGTTCGACTGTCCACTGGCTAACCAGACATCACCGAAGTAAACATCATCGTAGGTGACGGTCTGAGTGGATTGCTTTGTCAGATTATCCAATGCCAGCGGATAATGGGAAGGATAACGAACGCCGCGGTCATCCTTAGACAGCGTTGAGGAGGTGACGGTGAGCGTGTAGGGGCCACCGGCCTTCACCGCCTTCAGCGTTGTTTTCCAAAAACCGTCGGCTTTTGAGTAAACCTTGCTTTCCTGAATTACTTTCCCGTCCTTTTTCAGCATGACAGATACCTGTTGGCGGGCATTGGCTGTACCGTGGATGGCGAGGTTCTCGTCGCGTTGCAACACCATTCCACTACCATAGAGAACAGGCAGACGCAGTCCCCCGTAGTCGCCCGTGAGAGCGGAATAGACGGTGCGGGCAAGTATCTGGGCGCCCTCAGGATTGGGATGAAGGGCATCGGGGAAGAGGTCTGGGCGGCTGTGCAAGGGGGTGTAGAGGTCAATGAGCTGTACCTGAGCTCCCCAGGCCACCTTCTCGATGGCCTCCTGAATCTGAGCATGCCAGTCGCGGGTGCCGCTCTGGAAGCGCGAGTGGCGGTCGAAGATGGGCGTCACCTTGCAGATGAGGATACGGGCATCGGGATTCACCACCAGAAAGCTGTCGATAATGGCACGGTAGTTGGGGATGAACTCTTCCTTCCAGTCGGGCCAGTTACGGGGGTCGGTGTCGTTGAGCCCCAGATGGATGACCACCCAATCGGGGCGGAACTCCAGCGCCTGACGGAACTCGGGCTGCTTGACGTACGGACGATGGCCTTTATATAATAAGGTAGCCCCCGAGCGGCCGAAGTTACCCACTTCGAATCGTCCGCTGCCATACTTGCCGTCCAGCATCTCCTGCAGGCGGACGGGGTAGGCATCGTGTTCGCGGTCCTTGAGACCATAGCCATACGTGACGCTGTTGCCCACGCAGGCCACCTTGATTTGTGACTTCGTCTTATCTTTTGCCTGCATCACCCCCGCGGACAGCAGGAGCAGAAGCAGCAGAAGTCCGGTTTTTTTCATTGCTTGCTCAGAATTTCGTTACAAAGCAACATGCTTTTGATCATCATGCGGGGGACGTGGAAAGGGCCCTTGAAGATGTTGCCCTTGGCGGGCTGTGCCACGGTGCCATCGCGGTGGAGGTAGCCGTACCACTCGCCGAACGTCTCGTCGGGGAAGTGGCTGTATGCCCATTCAGAGGCTTGGCGGTGCATTTCCAGGTAGTGCTCGTCGCCCGTCAACTTGTAGGCATAGAGCGAGGCAATGATGGTCTCGCACTGCGGCCACCAGAACTTCATGTCCTGCGAGTAGTCTTGCGGCGGGAAGCCGCGGCAGTCGCGGAAGTTGATGATGCCGCCAAACTCCTTGTCCCATCCCCACTCGAAGTCCCAGTCGAGAATCTGAATGCCCAGCCGACGCACATGCTCGGGATTGTCCATAAGCGGAGCCGCCTCCATGAGGAACCACGCTGTCTCAATACAATGGCCGGGATTGATGACTCGTCCGGCGATGGTGTCAATCAGATGGCCCTGTTCGTCCACACTCTCCAGAATGGTTTTGTATTCCGGTTTGAGAAGGTAGTTTTCAATGATGGAGAGCGACGTCACGAGCTGCTCATTCAGGTCGGGAGCATCGATGACCTTCTTCAGCACCACCACGACGTTGAAGAACATCATGGTGATGGAGTGGCTGTAGCCTCCCTGCATCGTCTTGGGGGGAAGGAATCCGGGCGTTGTCAGCATGGTGCGTGTACGGCGGAAGAGGGCCAGCGCCTTTTCGGCATAGCTGCGGTCGCCGCTTGCCAGCGCATACTCTGCCATGGCGATGATGGCAAAACACTCGGAGAAGACATAGCGGCGTTTCTGCACGGGGCCGCCCTCGGCCGTCACGGTGAAGAACATGTGGCCATCGGCATCGAAGCAGCAACGCTCGATGAAGTCAATGCAGCTTTTCGATGCCGCCAACCACGCCGGGTTCTTCTCCACATTATTATATGCGTAGGCCGCGATGAAGCCGAAGCGCCCCTGGAACCAAACGCTCTTCGTCGTGTCCATGAGCGTGCCGTCGCGGTCGAGGCAGGTATAGACGCCGCCGTTCACGCGGTCGAGGCCATGCTCCATCCAGAAGGGCATGATGTTGTCAATGAGGTCGCTGCGATAGCGCTCTGCCCAACTGGCAAGGTATTTCTTACTTTCCATTGAATAGAATTAAGGGCTATAGGCACTATGGAAACTATAGGTACTATAGGCACTATAAAAAAACTAAAACTTGTTGCAGCGGTCGAAGAAGCGGATGGCCTCGAGTTCTTCCTTCATGCGGGCCTCCTCGTCGTCGGTCATATTCTGGAAGGGAGTGCGGTTTTTGCCGAGGTCAAGGCCGATGAGCTTCATGATACGCTTGCCGGCGACGATGTTGCCACGATAGTGGCAGATGACGTTGATGACCTCCTGGCTGAAGTTCTGCCGCTCCTGCGCCAGTTCGAGGTTGCCGGCTTTCCAGGCTTCGATGATGCCCACCAGCTCGCGTCCGTTGTAGTTGGTCGTGCCGCCGATGCCGCCGCGTGCGCCACCCATGGCCAAGCAAGGAAGAATGGTCTCGTCCTGCCCGTGCAGCATGTCGTATTTGCCGTTCTTGTAGAGGCGGCACTGGTTGTATTCGTACATGCTCTCGAAGGTGTATTTGATGCCGGCGAAGTTGGGCACGCGGCCATCGACCGCCTCCAGCAGTTTCACCATAGGCAAATAGGCGCCGTTGAAAGCGGGGATGTGGTAGTAGTAGAAAGGAAGGTTGGGTGCACCGCACGCAATCTCCTCTATGTACTTCACCAGTTCTTCCACACGGTTCACCTTCGGGAAGGGTGGTGCCATAGCCCCGATGCCCCATGCCCCGATGGAAGCCGCATGTTCAGCCAGACGACGGCTCTCGCGCACGCAGCAGCTTCCGACATGCACAATCACCTTGAAGCCTTCGGGAGCGGCAGCCATCCAACACTCGGCCAACTTCATCCGTTCGTCGGGAGTGAGCATATAGCCTTCGCCCGATGAGCCGTTGATGAAGACACCCTGCAGGCCATTCTTCTTCAGCATGGCAGCGTATGCGGGGATAGGTTCGAAATTCACATCGCCGTTCGGATAGAAAGGGGTAAACGGCGCATCAATAAGTCCGATGATTTTTTCCATGATATGATAAATAAGGTTTATGAATTATTCTTTGTTGTCTGTCACAGGTTTCAGCACCATAAGCTGCAGCACCAGCGCCACCAGCACGGGCACCGCCAGCCATGCCAGGCCGGCACCGAGGTTTCCGCTGTCTTTCCATGAGCCCATAAGCCTCGTGACAAGGGCACCGGCAAAGACGCCTATCATATTCATGATACCGTAGGCCGTAGCACGGTTTCTCGAGGAGATGAACTGGCAGAGGATGGGCATGTTGTTTGTGTCGAACATGCCGTAGCCGATGCCGAAGAGAATGCCGGCAGAAATCACGGCAACGACACTATGGCCAAGCCCCAGCAGCAGCAACGCGGGCACCGTCATCGCCAACCCGATGGCGCTGGTGTAGATGCGGCCCTTCAGATTCTTCTGCACCCAGCGGTCGGAGAGCGCACCACCGATGAAAACACCCAGGAACGACGAGGCGGCAATGGTGATGGTAGCCATAGGACCAGCTTTTGTCATCGGGATGCCGAGGTTGACGGAGAGCAGCGTCGGCAGCCAGTTGCGGATGCCCCAGCCAGGGAGGCTCGGCGCAGCAAAGTAGAAAAGGATTACCCAGAACGCTATCGTCCCCAACACAGCAGAGAGCCCGGCAAAAATGCCAGCTTTTGGGGAATTATTCGGAGTATCCGGAGAATTCTGAAGTGTCACTTCTGTTTTGGGGGTTGGTTGTTTCTCCCTCTTCTCCTTCAGGCACAGCATCAGCACCAGGCTGTAGGCCACGCCAATAAGGCCGAAGATATGAAACGTCTGATGCCACGAGAGCTGGGCAGCAACCACCGCGCCGAAGCCGCCGATAGCCTGCCCCACGTAGAGTCCCGTGGTGTGCACGCCGACTGCCAACGAACGCGACTTGCCGTCGTGCCAGTCAGCAATCAGCGACAGGGCTGAGGGGATATAGAGCGCCTCGCTGATGCCCATCGTCGCCCGCAGCCAGTAGAGCTGGTTGAAGGACGTGGCATAGCCCATCAGAAGCGTCACCGCCGACCACACGAATAGGCTGCCCACCACAAGCCACTTGCGGCTCACGCGGTCGGCCACCATGCCGGCAAAGGGACTCACACAACCATAGATCCAGAGGAACACAGCCATCAAGGCACCGAAGGCTTCTCCTTCCTGCAAACGAGTGATGTCGGTGGCAATGGCGCCCTGCATTGTTGAAAGCATTTGGCGGTCAAGGTAGTTCAGCAGCGCCACTACCCACAGCAATCCGACCACTACCCACGGATAAGCATTTTTCTTTTTCATATCTTTTATTTCAAGGCTGGGCAGAGGTCTAACTGCCCGTTTTCGCCTTGCAAAACTACAAAAAAAACGAATAAAAAGGAAAAACTGCGGACAAATAATCAATTTTGGGAAATAAAACGTTATTTTTGCAGCGCATTTTTGGTATTGCATCATGAAAAAGGCTACATCTTTCCTCGCATGCTTGTGCCTCCTTCTGTCCGCAGCGCTGTGCAGCTGCACACCCGACGACCCGACAGAAGGCGACTTCGACGTCACCAACCTCTACGGAAAATGGTGTCAGGAAGGCACAAAGGTTTACTATAAATACAACGAAGACGGCACCGGCTCCACATGGGACGAGAGCGACGACGTCCACGAAGACGAAGCCCAGGCCTTCACCTGGGAGGTCGATGGCAGCGAAATGATTCACATCCATCTCACCGAAACGGGCACGGCGCAGGTGCCCAAGTACTACATCATCACCTTCCTCTCCTTCGACGAGCTCGACTATTACGACGCCTACGTCACTACCAAGAAGTATAAATTCTATAAGGTAAACTGATATGAAGAAAGCGCTCAAGATAGCCGGCATCACCCTTGCCTCACTCGTCGGCCTCGTTCTGTTGATTGTCCTCATCGCCTGCTGGCTCATCTTCACCCCGGCACGGCTCACGTCCATCGTCGGTAAGGTGGCCGACAAGTTCATCACCTGCCAGACGGAGGTCGGAGGCGTCAACCTCACGCTGTTCAAGACTTTCCCCCAGCTGGGGCTGGACGTCCGCGACGTCGTCCTCATCAACCCCACCGAAGGGGCTGCTACCGACACCGTTGCCGCCCTGGGCCGCCTGACGCTGGCCGTCGATGCCAAAGCCTTCCTCCACGACCGCTCCATCATCGTCAAAGGGTTGGATATTGCCGACGGAAAAGCCTATCTATATACTTCTGAAACAGGAGCTTCGAACCTCGACATCTTCCCCAAGAGTGACAAGGAAAAGAAGGAATCGTCCTTCGACCTCAGCTCGCTCGACATCGATATCGACCATGTCAACATCAGCCGCCTCAGCGCTACGATGGACAACCGCAAGGCGGGGCTCAACGCCAGCGCCCGCGGCCTCGACCTGAAGCTGAAGGGCACGCTCAAAGAGGGGAACATCGATGCCGCCGTGGATGCCGCCCTCCGCTCTGCCATCCTTGAAAAGACTGGCGCGAAACCCATCCGCGGCCTTGTTGGCCCCCTGGGGCTGAAGGCCGACGTCAAGCTCTCCGCGGGCGACTCCGGCCATGCAGGCGTCACCCTCACCACAGAACGCACCACCTTTGAGTCGGGTGGCCTGAGCGCCATGCTCGACAAGCTGACGCTCAAAGCCCAGGGCGACATGAAGGACAAAAAGGGTTGGAACGGCAACGCCGACCTCGTCCTCGCAGGGCCCGTCTTCACCCGCAACGGCGAAGGCGAAGCAAAGGCCATGGCTGCCGATGCCGACGAGCTGGCAGTCCGTTTCACGGGCGACTTCGACGGCACCGACTACCACCTCACTCCTGCCGCCATCACCCTCTCCTCCAGCTCATTCAGCATGGCGGGTGAGCAGCTCCTCACCGATGCTGCGCTGGCTATCGCGGCCGAACTGACAGCCGACACCACCTTCAGCCGCATCGCCGTCCGTCAGGGCAGCGTCAAGCTAAACCAGTTCGACATCAACCTCGACGGCACCGTCCTCCGCCCCGACTCCACCACCCTCGATGCCGACATCGCCCTGAACACCAACCGCTGGAACCTGAAGGAGGTGCTTGCCGTCGTGCCCAAAGCCTATCGTAAGAAACTCTCCAACATCCGCATCAACGACGGTGCCCTGCAGCTCGACGCCAAGGCCAATGCTGGTCTCAGGGGCGGCAATCTCGCCATCAGCACAGCCAACGCCGGCGTCACCTTCGACCGGCTGAACGGCCGTCTGAACGACAGCATAGCCGTCGTCGCCCCTAAGCTGACGGCCAGCGTCGCCATCCCCGCCAAAAAGACCACCTCGCAATTCAAGGAGTTTGCCGGGGGCACGTTGAACGCCTCCTCGCTTGCCGTGAATATAAAGGACAATCTTCAATCTTCAATCCTCAATCTTCAATCTACTTTCAGTCTATCGGACTTCACCGACAAGAAAACGCCCTTCTCCGCCAAAGCCAAACTGGTGATGGACAACCTTGCCGCTACCATCGACACCATCGATGCCAAGATGGCAAAGCCCGTCGTAGAAGTCCTGATGGTCACGCCGAAGGGTAAGAATCCCAAGCCCCACTACGAGGCCACCGTCACCACCTCGAGCCTCGACGGCCGTCTGGGCCGTCTGCTCGCGGCAAACACCGGAGCCCTCACCATCAAGGCTGCCGCTACGCGCGACGCCTCAAAGAAAGAAATCCTCGACCAGTGGAGTCCCCAGGTGAATGCCAGTCTTGTCACGGCCCATGCCGACTATGCCCAGCTGCCGATGCCTGTAGATATCCCCAGCCTCCGCTTCGACTTCACGCCTGGCCAGTTCACCATCGACGACAGCCGCATTAAGCTCGGCAAGAGCGACTTCAGCCTCCGTGGCGACATCACCAACCTCGACGCCTGGCTGGCGAAGGATGGCCTGCTCAAAGGTAACCTCACCTTCTCGTCCGACTACACCGACGTCAGCGAAATCATGGACCTCGTCAGCGGTCTCGGCGCCAAGGACTCCACCGCCACAGCCGACCCGGACAAGCCCCAGGCCGCCTTTGCCGACGACGAGGTGAAGGAGGACAATCCTTTCATGGTGCCCCTGGGCGTAGATGTCTTCTTCCGTACCGACATCAAGACCGCCAACTGGAACGGCTTCGACTTCCACAACGTGGGCGGCAAAATCACCTGCCGCGACGGCGTGCTCGTCATGGAGGAGCTGGGCTTCACCTCCAAGGCAGCCACCATGCAGCTCACCGCCATGTACAAGTCGCCCCGCAAGAACCACCTCTTCGCCGGCGTCGATTTCCACCTCATCGACATCGAGATTGACGACCTCATCCGCATGATACCCAAGGTAGATTCCATCGTGCCCATGCTCAAGTCGTTCGACGGACAGGCACAGTTCCACATCGCCGGCGAGTCGTACCTGAAGTCCAACTACGACTTCAAGCTCTCCACCCTGCGTGGCGCCGCCTCCATCGAGGGCAAAGACCTCGTGGTACTCCCCTCCTCCACCTTCGCCACCATCAAGAAGTACCTGATGACCGACAAATCCACCGAGAACCGCATCGACAGCCTCGACGTGGAGCTCAGCGTCTTCAAGGACGAAGTCGATCTCTATCCCTTCCGCGTCCGGCTGGGCGACTACGAGGCCATCGTGGCCGGACGGCACAACATCAACCAGGACTTCGACTTCAACTACCACCTCTCCGTCACCGACACCCCCCTGCCCGTCCGCCTCGGCCTCGACGTCAGCGGCACCCTCGACGACATACACTTCAAGCTCGCGCCCTGCCGCTACAACAACCTCTACAAGCCCGAACGCCGCAACGGCATCCAGGAGCGCACCCTCCAGCTCAAGACCCTCATCAACGAGTCGCTCAAGCGCAACGTCAAACCCGTCGAATACTACGACTAACGTTTTCGTGAAGCCAAATGACAATAGTCAAGGAGTTGCAGGAGTTCAGGAGTTCAGACGACAGTAAGGGAATGGTGCACGCAGGACATTTGTCTGTAACTCCTGCAACTCCTGAACTCCTGAACTCCCTAAATTTGGCATAGAAAAAAAAATAGCTCCATGGCTACCATCAACGTCTATCAACAGTATTTTGCTGCCCGCTGCACGGCAAACGGTGTAGAACGCCACGCCGCCGCCGTGCTGCTTATCTCCGACTCCGAGGCGGGTCATATCCGCTACGAAGCCGCCGTCAGCTTCTTCCCCCACACTTCGCCCGACGACTTCGCCATCTCCTACGACGCCTATTTCAGCCGCGTGCTGTTCGACGGTCCCGGCCGTCGTTCGCGCAAACGCGAAGACGCTCTCCTTGCCACGCTCCGTCAGGAGATAGATGCCCTCGCCGCCCAGGCTGGCGGCAGCGTCCATTGGGACGCTCCCCTCATCGAAGCCCGCCACGGATAGCCCTACGGACCATTAGTGGGGGGAGCTTTGATTATAGCACGGCAGCTACTTGACGGATTTCCTCCAGTCGTTTCATATTACTCAAACGAATGTACATTCCTCTCGGTTTTGTCAGGAAAACAATGATTTTTCCTCTCGGTTTTTTCAAATTAATACATCTTTTTCGTCTCGGTTTTATCAGGAATTTGTCTATCCTTTTTCCTTTGACGAGTTTTTGATTGCAGAAGGGAAATCATCATGGGTAAAAGTAAAAAAGGAAGCAAGTAGCGACAAGCCCTTACTGACAGCCCTTCATAATGACTTGGTGCAGCATTATCGTACATTCTTGATGGTTGGTGGTATGCCCGCAAGTGTGGCGGCGTGGATAACCAGCCGCGACTACAGACAATGTCAGACAGAACTTGATGACATCCAACTCACCTACTACGACGACTTTGTAAAATATGCCAAAAAGGTTGACCCGACACTGCTTCGAAACACCCTGCAAAGTGTGATACTTCAGATTGGCAACAAATTCGTTTACAGCCAAGTTGAGGGTGATTACCGTGCAGAGGAGGTGAAAAAGGCATTGGGGCTTCTATGTGATGCCGGCATCATCAAGCGCGTCAGCCATACAGCAGCCAATGGTCTTCCACTCGGTGCAGAAATCAATGAAAAGTTTCGTAAGTACATCTATCTTGACAGTGGTTTGCTCCTGCGTATTTTAGATATGGATTTAGGTAGTGCCCAACAACTCACAGAACTGATTATAGCAGGAACTGCAGAGGATTTGGTTAACAAAGGTGGACTGGCAGAAATGGTGCTTGGATGGGAACTGGTGAAATACAATAATCCGCGTTCACAACACGACTTATACTACTGGGAAAACACAGCAGAGGGGACACGTTCAGAAGTGGATTACATCATTGCCTGTGACATGAAAGTGTTGCCAATTGAGTGTAAGGCTGGCACAAGCGGAAAAATGAAGAGCCTTCGTGAATTTATGAGACAGAAACACCTGACAGATGCCATACGCTGCTCTTTAGAGAATTTCTCATTGTTGGAAAATGAGGATAAGAAGGATGAAAATGCACTGAGACGCATTTTAATAAATCCATTATACGCCATATCGACCCTGTATAATTCGATTAATCCTTCCATACCTATTGCATTAGTATAGCCTTATACAATGGTCAATGAGGCACTTCATAACAGGAGGTTTCCAGAATCAGCAGAGACTATCTGGAGATGCGCCCGGCGTTCCACTTCATGGGACGGAGGATCGAAGCACGCCGCGGATAGCCCTACGGACAATTGGAGGGGGATTAAAGCACGAGTTGTTTCGTCCAACGTAAAAAACCTGCTGATTACGACATGGTGAGGGATTGCAAATCCCTCTATTCAACGCGGCTGCAGCGCAGAATGGGCCTTCTGACGCAAGGCGAAACGTTTCATGAAACACCACAAAACGTTTCGTCGTCAGCAACGAAACGTCTCATTCAGAACGAAATCCGCCCCGAACAGGAGGGATTTGCAATCCCTCACCATTAGCTCAATCCGCAGGCTGGGGATTACAAATCCCCTCCTCACCGCAGCCGGATTGCAAATCCGGCTGAACAGGTTATCCGCAGAGATACCCCTACGTTCCTTGCGCGCCCCAAAGGGGCATTGAGCACATAGCCCAGGGCAGCGCCCTGAGCTATGTGCTTTTTGCCTTTCAGGCCGTCTGTCGGGTGATTGCGGATAATCATATTTGTTTTTTCAATCATGCAATCAAACAAACTCTCTTGAAAAACTGTAAGCAGTTGGCCAATGCTGGTCATCATGTGGATAGCAGAAGACTTTTGTGACGGGTCACGAAGGGCTCATTCCTATAAGAAAGTGGCGTTTGCTGAGCGGTTGTCTTTTTAACCTGTCACTTCCGGGGGAAACGTTGGGAATGTGAGGTTACAATCCGTAATTAGCCAGAAGGTACTTTTGTAATGTCAAAAGGCTTTTCTGTAATGCCAGAAGGCCCTTCTGCCGGCGTAGCCCAGTGGGCTGAAAAATTAGCGTTTAACGCTACGGACGCAACGTTAAACGCTACGAAAGTAACGTTTAACACTACGGGGCATGGGCTATGGGTATGGGCTAAAGGGCGATTACGAACTATAAGCAGCAACGTCGTCAAGAACTATGCGAGTGACGGGTCAAAAAGAAAACCGCTCAGCAGGGGGCACTTTGTTATAGGAAACTATGGAACCACGAGCGCCAATGGGGAGACGCGGCATGCCGCGTCTCTATAGCCCAGGCAGGAACCGGGTGGTGCGCTTTCAATTTAAAATAGTCAGGGGCGCGGATGTCCGCGCCCCTGCGTTTGGTGGTAAGGGATGAGGCATGGTGCCCTCGTTCCCCCTTGTGGTTTTCGGAAGCTGTTTACTTCACAAGCATCTTTTTGCCGTTCATGATGACGATGCCCTTGTAGCCTTCAGCCACGCGCTGGCCCTGGAGGTTGTAGATGGCGTTCGTCTGGACGGGAGCCACGTCGGATTCGGGAGTAGCGATGTTGGTGTTGAAGCCACCGAAAATCGACAGGATGGGATAGCCGTAGGCCGTCTTGTCCATCTCCCAGATGCGGTTGAAGTCCCAGCCGAGGTCCTCGTAGGTAGCCTTCTTCTTCATGTCGTCGGCGGGCAGCTCGGCAGCAGCGGTATATTCGTCCTCGGACGAACCGATGGCGGGCCAAGCGTACTCGTTGTTGAGACCATCGACGATGGCATCAACGTTGCGGACGTTGTTGTTGAAGGTGACGCGAGCCTTACCAATCTGGTAGTCGAGGTTCAGCGAGGCACCGTTGGCGCCGATGAAGGGCGAAGCGATGTTGCCGTCGGCACCGCCGTCGGTGTGGCTGATGACATCGCCGATGGAGACGCAACCCGTCATATAGATATTGGTGTTGTCCTGATCGACCAGTCCGATGAAGCCGCCGGCCCAACCGCGATGGTAGATATAGACGCTACCGGCGAAGTAAACGTTCTGGAAGACGATGGAGTCGCCCTGGTTGGTGGTGCCGGAGATGCCGCCTGCCTGGCTGTAGGCATAGACGCGTACGTCGTCGTAGGCATTGGTGATGACGGTCTTGCCGCTGGTGCGTCCGATGAGGCCGCCCACGTGGTCCCAACCGGTGACGAAGCCGGAGAGAGCCACCTGGTCGAGGGTGGTGTTGGCGCACTCGCCGATGAGACCGCCCACCTGGTTGGTCTTGGGAGCATCGATGGTGATGTTGCTGATGGCGAGGTTCTTGATGGTAGCGCCGCGGGTGTAGTTGAAGAAGCCGAGACGGCTGCCGCCATCGCCCTTGATGGTGACGCCCTTGATGATGTGGCCGCCGCCGTCGAAGTTGCCGGAGAACGGCTCGTTGGAGGTGCCGATACCGGCAAACTCAACGCCCGTCATGTCGATGTCCTTCACCAGCTTGTAGTTGCCGCCCGGGTTGCGCACGGCACGCTGCAGGGTTTCGGGATCGCTGATTTCGACTTCCACACCAGACTGGTCAACATAGACGCTGAAGGTGGTGCCGTCGGCACCCTCGAAGAGGTCCTTGATGTCTTCTTCATAGGAAATCTGGACAACCACGTTACCCGTGCCGCCGAACTCGCCCTTGTTGTCGCCGACAAGCAGCTGGTTGACGCCTTCGTCGTAGGTAGCCTTGCCCTCGCCTTCGATGATGGCGAAGCTGAGCTTCTGGCCGAAGGAGGCGTGGATGCGGTTGAGGTCGATGTACTCGTCGCCGGTCTCGTAGATGAGCTTGGTGTTCTCATCGGGAACGTCGAAGATCTGTGTGGGCAGCTTGCGCTCAGACTCAATCATCCACTGGAGGACGGGGTAGGCCTTGTCCTCGGTCTCGGGATAGAAGCCCCAGACGCCGCCGAAGTCCCAGTTGAGCGTGTTGGCATAGAAGTCCTCGGAACGGGCTTCCTCGTCGGAGACGTCGGCACCGTTGTCGTCATTGGGGTCGTTGGCGAAGTTTTCGATGTCGCGGGAGAAGGCATAGTAGTAGCTGTTGCCGATGAGCAGGATGAGGCGCGTTGTGGGGAGCGACCAGTTGTTGGAGAGCTCGGCATAGCGGCCGTAGGTGTGGGTGACACGGCGTGAGCCGTTGCCGCTGTCGCCGAAGCCGTAGTTGTGCGAAGCGAGCAGGGCGTTGTTCTGGATGACGGAGGTGACGCCCTCGCTATCGACGAGGCTGCACGCGATGCTGGCGTTGGTGATGCCGCAATCGACGGTTCCGCAGAAGAGGTTGTTCTCGATGAGACCGCCGTTGATGACGCCCGAGATACCGCTGGCCTGATACTCGCGGCTGTTGATGACGGCGTTGGAGAAGCAGTTGCGGACGATGCCACCGACCTCTTCGCCATCGACGCTCGTGTGGTTGACGTCACCGGTGATGGCAGCGACGTGGTCGCGACCCTCGATGTAGGAGTTCACCACAGCGCACTCCTCGATGACACCACCATAGAGGCGGCCGACGATACCGGCCACGTTGGCGTCGCCGTTGAGGTTGGCATTCAGCAGACCGACGTTGTGGATGTAGCCGCCTGCACCGACAAGGCCGAACAGGCCGACGGAGCCCTGGCGGGTGCCCTCGCGGGTGTAGTTGATAATCCAGTGGCCGTCGCCGTCGAACTCACCGACGTAGTGGCTCTGCGAACCCACGCCAATGCCCTGGAAATCGACGTCGGCGACATCGATGTCGGCAGCAAGACGGGCGTTACGGTCGAAGGCATTATCAGCAACGACGCGGTCGGCAAAATAGACAAGATCCTGAGCGGTCTCGAGAATCCAGAAGCCGTCCTCGACGAGAGGCTCGTTCTCGGCCTTGCCGCAGTTGATGCAGTAGCCATTCTCATACTCGTGGATGCCGGTGGCCTCCTTGCCGCTGGGCTCGTTCTTCAGGGCACCGCAGATCTCGCAGGTGTAGGTGAAGTATCCGTCCTTGCGGCAGGTAGGCAGGGTTTCAACGGGGTCGCCCCACACATGCTCGTGGTTCACGCCGTGGAGGTGCCATTCGCTGACCTGCATGAAGCCGCCACCCACGACAGAGAGGATGGTGACGCGGAAGTACTTGAACTTTTCCGATGCCGTGCAGGTGAATTCAAACGGGGTGAAGTTGACGTCCTGGAGGGTTTCGTCATCAAACACCTCATCGAAGAGAACCCAGTTCTCGTAGTCGTTCGAACCTTCGATGGTCCAATGGTTGGGGTTACGGCCAGTGTACTGGCTGTTGTCGTTGGCCGTGATGATGGTATAGCCGATGACGGACACAGGATCGGAGGCCTCGATGATGAACCACGTGGGGAGGCTGCCGGTGCCCAGCTTGGTCTCGACGTTGTCGTCGATAATCATGGCTGAACCTTCATTGCCATCTACATTACCTTCTACAAAGGCATACTCGACGTTGGTGTCCGGGTCTGTCCAGGACTGAGCCTTGGCCCCGACACCCGGCAACAGCAGGGCTGCTGCCATCAGAATTGAGTAAAGTTTTCTTTTTCTCATAAGTTTTTTTGAATTAGTGAATGATTAAGTTTATCAAAATCGCGCACAAAGATACGGCCTTGTTCCTTGAATACAAAATTTTTTAACTCTTTTTTTACCCTTTCGGCCTTAGTTTCTAACCCTTATTAATCAGACTGGCAGACTATCAGACTATCAGACTGGCAGATGAATGTTTCGTGGACGGCGCTGTTGCAGGGTTATTATCTGAAGTCTGAAATCTGATAGTCTGATAGTCTGAAAGTCTAAATAGTCCCTTTCTTCAAATCGACTTTAATCTGCAGTTCGTCGAACTGGACGGGGTCGAGGGCGCCGGGGGCACCGAGCATGACGTCGCGTCCCTGGTTGTTCTTCGGGAAGGCGATGCAGTCGCGGATGCTGTCGAGGCCGGCAAAGAGGCTGACAAGACGGTCGAGGCCGTAAGCGAGACCGCCGTGAGGCGGCGCACCGAACTTGAAGGCATTCATGAGGAAGCCGAACTTCGTCTGTGCCTGCTCGGGTGTGAAGCCGAGAATCTCGAAAATCTTCTGCTGCAGCTGGGCGTCGTGGATACGGATGGAACCGCCGCCCACCTCCACGCCGTTGATGACCATGTCGTAGGCATTGGCGCGCACGGCGGCGGGGTCGGTATCGAGCAGGGGAATGTCCTCGGGCTTGGGCGAGGTGAAGGGGTGGTGCATTGCCATCAGGCGCTGCTCCTCGTCGCTCCATTCGTACATGGGGAAGTCGATGACCCAAAGGCACGAGAACTGGTCCCTGGGACGCAGGCCGAGCTGCTCGCCCACATAGAGGCGGAGCTCATTGAGCTGCTTGCGGGTCTTCATGGCATCGTCGCCACTCAGGATGAGGATGAGGTCGCCCGGCTCGGCAGCAAAGGCTGCCTTCATCTGCTGAAGTACCTCCTGCGAGTAGAACTTATCGACGCTCGACTTCACGTTTCCGTCAGCCTCTATGCGGGCATAGACCATGCCCTTGGCGCCGATCTGCGGGCGTTTCACGTACTCCGTCAGCTGGTCGATTTGCTTACGGGTGTAGGCGGCAGCGCCCTTGGCACATATGCCGCCGATGTAGGCTGCATCGTCGAACACGCTGAAGCCGTAGCCTTTCAGCACGTCCATCAACTCCACGAACTTCATGCCGAAGCGGGTGTCGGGCTTGTCGGAACCGTAGTACTTCATGGCGTCGGCCCACGTCATGCGGGGCAGCGCGGGGAGGTCGAGGCCGAGGATAGTCTTGAAGAGGTGACGAATCATTCCCTCGAACATCTGCAGGATGTCCTCCTGCTCGACGAACGACATCTCGCAATCGACCTGCGTGAATTCGGGCTGGCGGTCGGCACGGAGGTCTTCGTCGCGGAAGCACTTCACTATCTGGAAGTAGCGGTCAAAACCGCTCACCATCAACAGCTGCTTGAGCGTCTGCGGGCTCTGCGGCAGGGCATAGAACTGTCCCGGGTTCATGCGGCTGGGGACGACGAAGTCGCGGGCGCCCTCGGGGGTGCTGTTCACCAGCACAGGCGTCTCCACCTCCAGGAATCCCTGTCCGTCCAGGTAGCGGCGCACCTCGAAGGCCATCTTGTGGCGCAGCTCAAGGTTCTTACGGACAGCCGTGCGGCGAAGGTCCAGATAGCGATATTTCATGCGGAGGTCGTCGCCGCCGTCGGTGTTGTCCTCGATGGTGAAAGGCGGTGTGGCCGAGACATTGAGCACCACCAGCGTCTCTGCCAGAATCTCTATGTCGCCCGTCTCCATCTTGGCATTCTTGTTCGAGCGCTCGCTGACGACGCCCGTCACCTGCACGACATACTCACGCCCCAGACGGTTGGCCTGCTCACACAGCGCCGCGTCACGTTCCTCATTAAACACCAGCTGAGTGATGCCGTAGCGGTCGCGCAGATCCACAAACGTCATGCCACCCATTTTGCGTGTACGCTGCACCCATCCGGCCAGCGTCACCTTTTCACCTGCATCGGCAAGCCTCAGCTCGCCACAAGTCTTTGTCCTGTACATGGTTATATTCTGTTTTTCTAACGTTCTTGCCTTCTCCGTTTCCCGAGGAAACGATTTCGGACTGCAAATTTACATCTCACCGAGAGAAAAAGCAAATTTATCCCGCTTTTTTAAAAAAAATGCTAAAAAAGCGCATCGGACGGTACAGCGTAACCAAAGGGTGATGTATCTTTGCCTTACAAAAACCATAAGTGAAAGCCAAAACAATGAAAAAACTATGTATCACCTTGCTGGCCTGTCTGTCGCTGACGGCCTGCGCACAAAAGAAAGAGATGAAAGTACTGGTAAGCTATTTTTCCGCTACGGGTACGACGGAAGCCGTTGCCCAGAAGTTAGCCACGGCCATGGGAGCCGACGTGTATGAAATCAAGCCTGCCGTCCCCTACACGGAGGCTGACCTCGACTGGAGGGACAAGAAAAGCCGCAGCACGCTGGAGATGCAAGACCCTGCCTCACGCCCTGCGCTGGCTGACAAGAAACCGAATGTGAAGGCGTATGACGTCGTTTTCGTCGGTTTCCCCATCTGGTGGTACACCGCCCCCACCATCATCAACTCGTACCTCGAGTCGGCCGACTTCAAGGGCAAGACGGTCATCCCCTTCGCCACCTCGGGCGGAAGCGGCATCGACAACACCTACAAAACGCTGAAAGCAGCCTATCCCGACTTCAACTGGAAACCCGGCAAACTGCTCAACCATTGCTCGGCCGACACGCTTGCCGCGTGGAAGAAAGAGCTGGGAATCTGAAAGTCTAAAAACACACAAATCACAATTGACTACCGACTATCGATGACATGAAGAAGTACCTGCTCCTCATCCCTTTGCTTGTCCTGCTGACAGCTTGCATCGACAGAAAGAGTCCCTTTTCCATGACGGAATCCCCTGAGTGGCCGCTGGCTATCTTTTCCGGCGATTACCCAGACCCCTCCATCCTTGTTGATGGCGAAGACTATTACATGACCTTCACCACCAACTATTGGCTTCCTGCTCTGCCCATCTGGCACTCTACGGATCTGATTCACTGGGACCTTATCGGGCACGCTCTCAACACCTACCTCGGCACCGTGTGGGCTCCTGACTTCCAAAAGGTTGACGGGCGATACTACATCTACTTCCCTGCCGATGCCCACATCTATGTAGTATGGGCAGACGATGTACGCGGCCCTTGGAGCGAGCCCATTGACCTCGGCATCCGTTCCATAGACCCCGGCTTGGCCGTTGCTGACGATGGCTCGCGCTACCTGTTCCTCAATGGCGGGAACGGCGTACCCCTCGCCCCTGATGGGTTGAGCACCATAGGCGAAGTGCGCCACGCATACGAGCCCTGGCCCATCCCCCAAGATTGGGTGGTGGAGTGCGAGTGCCTCGAAAGCCCCAAAGTGGTGCGCCGTGACGGATGGTACTACATTATATCTGCCGAAGGAGGCACAGCAGGCCCTGCTACAAGCCACATGGCTGTAGCATGCCGCAGTCGCCACATCGAGGGTCCTTGGGAACAGTCACCCTACAACCCCATCGTGCACACATGGGGCGACGACGAGAAATGGTGGTCCAAGGGCCACGGTACACTTTTTTCCGACAAACGAGGAGATTGGTGGATGGTCTATCACGCATACCGCAAGAACTATCACACGCTGGGACGTCACACACTTCTCGAGCCCATGACATGGACGGCCGACGGGTGGCCTGTTGCCGACACCTGCTCCAACCGCACGCTCCCCCTGAAGGAAGGCGCTGTCTATGAAACGCCTCGTGTCGAAGGCGAATGGCTCGCGTGGAAGGGCAACCCCCATATGCAGACCCTTGTGGTGGGCGACACATGCTACACCTTTACAGGACATGTCTCACTTCCTCCACAAAACGGAGAGGCTGGACTTCTGCTCAGTTACAACGAAGAGACCTTCTCTGGCATCACAGCCGATGCCTCTACCCTCTACCTGTGGCACGAAGGCAAGGCCGTGGGTGAGATGCCCAATCCCTATGGACAACAACTTTGGCTTCGCATCGTCAACCACCGTAATACCGTCACCCTTTACGCAGGACGCTCCCCCCGACGAATGAAGGCTGTGGGCACGACACTCGACGTCTCTGGCATGCACCATAATGCGCTGGGCAGCTTCATGTCTCTTCGCCCGGCCTGGCGGCGTTCAAATAGCGACTGCATTGTCAGCCGATTATCCGTCACCCCCGACTAAGGAAAATTGCAGATTAAGGAATCTCTTTTTATGCTCCTATTACCCACTTGCTGCCGGGGATGAGTGAAAGCAGCTTGGTGGTGAGGGCACAGCAGACGAACGTGCAGACAGCGATGAGCGGTATGGCGGCATAGACGGGCACGACAGGAGCTGCGGCACCACCCTCGCCTATGAACAGCACCACAAACACATGCAGCCAAAGCAGGTGCATCAGGTACATACCGAAGGATAGCTTCGAAAGCGTCGTCACCAGCTTCGGAGCTTTCGGACGGCGGATGCTGGTGAAGAGCAGGAAGGCGCCAAACGTGGCCATCACCACATTGGGCGTACAGAACTCCCAGCCCCACTCCAACTCGGGCGTCACGATGAGCTGCCCCGGGACGCCCTTCAGCCAGAACGACCAGGCCGTGAAGGCCGAGCCGACGACAAGGCAGAGGATGCCCACCGTGCGCCGACGACTGACACTCCACCCCAGGTGGAAACGCACATAGTGCGCCAGTACAAGATAGCCCAGATAGCCGGCAAAATACCACAACATGTGGAACTCATTCCAGAAGCACTCGCCCCACAGTTCGGGTGCCACGAACCGATGCAGATAGCGCATGAAGGTAGCCAGCAGGAAGAGCCCGATGAAGACGCGTTCCTCGCGTGCTGAGGCTTTCTGCAGCCACGGTGAGATGATGGGGATGAACAGATATAGCCCGATGAGCGGATACATGAACCAAAGATGTCCTGCCATGGAGGGGAAGTTGAAAGGCAGCAGCTTCAGATCCTGCACAGACTGTTCCCACGTCATGCCTCCCCACAGCAAGGGCAGGAAAGTGTAGATGAGCATGAACGACACCATGGGCGGAACGATGCGCAGGAAACGTTTCTTGTAGAAGCGGCCCATCGTCTCACCCTCGCGCATGGGTACCAGCAAGTAGGCGGAGATAATCATGAACAACGGCACGGCAATGCGCGAACAACCATCGTAGATGGCAACCCAAAGGCGGTTCTGTTCGTTCACGAGCAACGACATATTGCCAGCCAGTCCCGACGAGTCGGCGCCATAGAAGTTCTCGGCTGCGTGCACAAGCATCACCAAAAAGCAGGCTACCACACGCATGTAGTCCGCAAAGACAACTCTTTCTTTTTCCATCTTTTACTCAAACGTTGTTTTTTGCTTGCAAAGATAGGTAATAAAATGAAAAATGAAAAATAAAATGTCGTTTTTTAGGAGTTCAGGAGTTGCTTCTTTTGGGGAGTTCAGGAGTTCAGGAGTTGCAGGGAGTTGCAGGGAGTTCAGACAATACCTCTGCATGCAGACTCTCGTTAGCAGAACTATCGTCTGAACTCCCTAAATCTTTTTTTCATTAAAAAATGTTCTTCTTTTTTGAACGCTATTTCTTCTTACCCTCTTTCGGGAAGCGGACGGCGACGTCGTCGTAAGCAAAGTAGGCAGGAAGGGCGAAGCCGTAGTCGTTGTTGACATTTCCGGTGACAGCGAACTCAACCTTCGTCACCTCGCCGAGGGAAGTAAGGTCCCAGATGGTCCAGTCGGTGACGATTTTGTTCGGACCATCCACAAGACGGAAGGTCGCCTTTGTGCTTTGCTTGCCTTCGGCATCGTAGCCGTAGGCCACCACGTCGGCATACTGGCCATCCTTGACAGCACCGATGCTATAGCCGTCGCCGTACTTCACCACGTTAAGCATGTAGGCGGTGTTGACAACGTACATGCTCTCGATGACACGTGCCACGCCATCCTTGAAGCTGATTGCAGGCAGGTTGCCAGGCTCGCCGGTGCCGTCGTGGACACAGAAGTTCTTTGAGCCGCCATGTCCGCCCTTTGTGCAGACGGAGAGCTGCTCCTGATAGGTCGCCTTCTCAAAGTCAGGCAGCGTGTAGTTGGAGATGGCCTGTCCGCCGTTCCAATAGCAATAGCTGCCCCAGGCATTCACCAAACCAGAAGAGGCAAGCTGAGTGGCCTCGTCGCTCCAGCTGTAGTAGTTCGTTGCAGCGCCCTCTCCCGTGGGACCATAGAGCAGCTTGCCACCATACTGTGGGCTGTCGATGAGGGCATCCCACGTGGAACCTTCGAACGTGAGGGTTTTCACGGTGTAGTTCTCGCCCTCCTCTTCGGGGGTGCAAGCCACAAACGCAAACACGGCCATTGCGGCCATCAGATACATGAAATTCTTTTTCATAAACAGATTTGTTTTTTAAAAGGTTAAACAATACATTCTCTTAACTAATGTTTTCTGAAGGCAAAGTGTGCAGGGATGTCGCCTGTGGTGACGCTCCACTTACGTACGCCGTCGCGGCTGTAGCAATGGAGACGGCCGGGAGTGACATAGTCGCGGGCATCGGTGACGAGGATGTCGCCGTTCTCGGGATTCACGGCCAGTCCGTAGGGAACGGCGATGTCCGCCTCGGTGCCGTCGGTAATGAAGCTGCGGGTAACGATTTGCTTCTGCTGGAGGTCATACACCACATAGCGTGCCGTAGGGGTATCGGCCTGCCAGCTCAGGTTCTGGCTGATAATGTAGAGCGAGTCACCGCAGAAAGCCATATTGCTGCATGGGACGGGAACGGTGCCCGCCACCTCATCCGTATGGGTGTCGATGACATGGATGGCAGAGGGTGTGGTGGTATAGTCTCCGCGGCTGCTGACGTAAACCATTCCACGCTTCGTGTCGGCAGCCATGCGCTGCAGGTTAAGGGCCACGTCGATGGTCTTTTCCACACGGAAAGTGGCCAAGTCGATGACGCTGACGGTGTGGTCGTAGTCGGGCACACGGTAGCCACCTGAGTTGGCGACATAGAGCTTGCCGCCGCACACGGCCAGTCCGTCGGGCTGATAGCCCACTGTGCACGTATCGACAACCTGCATGGTGAGCGTATCGATGCGGGCCACATAGCCCAGCCGCGCGTTCGGGTCAACTTGCACAGGACCGGCATAGCTGGTGACATAGACGTAACCGCCGTCGAAAACCAGATTGCGGCAGTTGGGAATGGAGACTTGTGTGATGTGCCGGCAGGTACGGACATCCATCACCTCCACGAAATGGCTGCAGTTGATGACGGCATAGAGCTTTCCGCCATAGATGCCGATGTCGTTGCCCACGTCGCCCAGCTCCTGCACCACGCCTGGGTTGCGCTCGGGGTAGATATTCTTCCTATAAATGCCCGAAGAGTAGTCGAACCAGTCGAGCGTACATTTGTTCGAGCCCATGTTGCCCTCGTTGAGCAGGTAGAATCCACTGATGTTGCGTAGCCGTTCCGCGCCTTCCGTCTGCGTAGCCGTAGAGGGAACAATCTCTTCCACCCCGCGACAAGCCGACAGGAGAAGGACGACGCCCGTCAGCGCCCATAATCCACATTTCTTGTTTATGCTTCGTATTATTCGAAAGTTCATTTTTCTTTTATCCTTTGTCAGTTATCCATTGTGCGGAGCACTAAGTTGTAGTCTTTTACGGCGAGAACTTCGGTAGAGTTTTCGCCGAGCCAGCCACTCTTGGCATTGGTGGCAGTCTGAATTTTCACGAAGTGGATGCAGGGCAGGTTGGCATCGGTGCCGTCGGGACGGACAGCGTCGCTGATGCGGAAGTGGTTGTCGCGGTCGGTGGCAGAGAAGCGGTCGATGGTGCTGTAGTTGTCGGCATAGCCCCAGTCGAAATCGCCATTCACCCAGCTGTTATGTCCAAGCTCCTCATTGCGGGCTTCGAGCCGCGTGCCGGTGAGTGTATAGCTGTCAGTTTCCACCCAAAGGGGGTAGTAGTAGTCCTGCGGATGGTATGCGCCCAAGTAATCGACTTCGCCGCTTTGTCCGCGGTTGTCTGTCCAACGGACGGGCTGCTGAGGCGACGATGGGCGGTAGTACGTGACGGCATAGTCGTGCCAAGTCTCGGGTCGGCCATACTCCGAACCACGCAACTCATACCACGTGTCGTCGGGCAGGCCATTGCCGTTTTCGTCCCGCATCACCCACACGATGCCCGGCTCCGAGGAGTTCTTGAAGGCATTGCCCGTGATGGCGATGTCGTAGCCACCGTCGTTGACAATAGCGTGGTCGAACCCCACGACAATGTAGCCACCGAAACCGCCCAGACTGACGAAGGCCGTCTGACTCAGGCGTTCTTCAGCATAGCGACAAGCCTCTTCCATCGTATGGCAGGTGAAGTCGGCACCCACAAACTGCCCGGGAGCAGGCAGGTAGGCATACACCTTATTGGCATAAGGCGAGAAACTCGTCTCCTCGCTTGGCTGGCAGGAGGAGAAGAAAAACAAAAGAAGTATAAGGACCAATATTAGCATTACATCACCATATTTAGTTTCAGTCGCCAGTTGGTGCCGGGCATAGGATAGCATTGCACCACTTCGTACTGCTGATTGAAGACGTTGTTCACTTCGGCCGTCACACGCACGACGAGGCTTCTATAGGGCACGTCATGCGACAGCGAAAAGTCGCTGGTGTACCAGGGCTGGGCGTAGTTCTCGAGGATGTTGGCGCTTGACTCATACCGCTCGCCAGTGTAGATGAAGCTGTAGTTGGCGCTCCACCCGCTGTATGAGGCCGAGACAATAGCCGATCCGCTATGCCAGGGGATGTAGGGCAGTTGCCCGCCGTAGTAGGGGCTGGAGATATCGGTGTGGTCCATAGCACGGTTGTAGGTGTAGGCAACATGGGTGGTGACATCCACCTTCCCTACCCTCCAGTCTGCCTTCAGCGAGGCATCGGCACCGTAGATATGGCAGAGGCCGAAGTTCATCATCGTCCAACGGAACTGGTTGGAAGCGGGCACGGCGACGATTTTATCCTTTACCTTATTATAATAGGCGTCGGCCTGCAGCTGCACGCTACGCAGCCCCACTGCTACGCCGTCGCCCGTCCAGTTCCAGGTGTAGCCGAGGTCGTATTGCGTGGTGTATTCAGGGCGGAGGGCTTTGTTGCCAATGAAAGTATAGTAGAGGTCGTTGAACGTGGGCATACGGAATATGCGTTTGTAGAACCCGCGCAGGGCCAGCGCATTCTCGCCTGCCGAGAACGGTTTGTAGGAAATGGCTACTGTGGGGGTGAACGCACTTCTTCCCTTTTGCCCGTCTGCCAATGCTTTCGTTTTGTCTGCCACATAGGTATGGAGCAGGCTTGCCTGAGCTGAGAGTCTGTCCCAGACAAGGCTCGACGAAAGAGCCGTGAGTGCCGTCCAACGACGGGGATAGGCAAAGTTCACCAGGTCGGCATCAAGGTGGTTGTACTGTACGTCATTAGCCAACGACAGACTCAGCCACTCCGTCGGCGTATAGAGGTGCGCGGCCGACAGGTAGCCTTCGGCCTGGCGATAATGGTTATCGGTGTACATGGTGGTGACGTCCAGACGCGGGTCGCTCAGATAATGCAGATAGTCGTATGCACCTTTGGCACTCGCCAGCAGGCTGTAGCGGTCGGTAAACCGACGACGAAGGGATGCCTGAACGAAAGCATCGGTATCCCACTGACGGTCTTGGTGGCTGAATTTGCCGGGTTCCTCGCGCACGGCAGCCCCGGGGTAGCCGCGCTCGCTGTTGTAGAAGTAAGCTTTTGCCCGCCACTCGCCGTTCGTCATGGTGCCGAACAGCCCCGCCTCCATCCGCAGGGCATGTACATCACCATTGCGGCGCACCTCGATAGTGTCGTAGCCATCGCGTTTGGCGTAGCGGAACGGGTATCGCCCGGACGTTGCCATATATTCTGCGCTGAACTGCGACGAAACACGTTCCGACAGCCGGTGCTCCCAAAGCAACGAGGGGTTGTAGGTGTCAAACGAACCGGCCTTGAAGCCGATGTTCCAGTTGTTTCTTTTGTCCACGCCGCTGAAGCGTGGCATGCGGGTTTGAAGATATACGGCTGATGCCGATGCAAAGTCCTTGGCAGGCTGAAAGATGTTCGATTTCTGTCCGTTGTAGAGCGACACCGTTTCCATATTGTCCAAGGAGAAGCGTCCGAGGTCGATGATGCCGTTCTGGGCGTTGCCCAATTCAATGCCGTCATAGAACACCCCGGTATGGTTTGTACCGAGCGAGCGCACATTCACCGTCTTCAGTCCGCCGATACCCCCATAGTCCTTTATCTGTACACCAGCGAAGTAACGCATGGCATCGGCCACGCTGTGCACACTGAGCCTCCGCAGGGCCTCGCCGCCCAGTTGCTGAACGGGAATCACCGTGCGGTGCGTACGCTCTGCCGTCACCACCACCTCATCGAGACGCTGCAGGCTGTCCAGGCGCGACATCGGGACTGGCGCCTGCGACCAAATAGGCAGGCAAACTGCTGCCAGCAGACTTGGCAGCAGCAGTAGTGCTTTCTTCCCTATCAGCGAGAGCTTCATTTGACTTTGCAAAGGTAGCGGTTTTTTACTGAGAACTCAATAACACTGCAGTTGTTGCACGACGATGGGGAGGAGGAGGCGGTTCCGTCTTCCGCCTCCTCGCTCACCCATATACACTACTATGGCAAATAAGAGAGAAAAAAGGATAGCATAACTCATGTAGTGCATCGTGCTGCGACTCATCGCGAGCCGCATGTTCGACATCCCGGGGGGTGATGCGCCAAGCGTCAAACACCTCCGAAGGAACCGTATTGCTATAGTCGTCTTTCTTTTTCATCATCGCCTTACCCGTAGTCCTGCAGGTATAGAACAGTTTTCTAACGTGTCGCTGGCCGGTCTTCTGACTTTTTCCCACCGCTCAGCGCCTTCCCATCCCTCCTGCGGGACAGTGGCAGTGTGCTGAATGGCTTTTTTATAGGGAATTACAGCAGCAGGTACTGTTCCGGATTCGCACCGGATTCCAAATTATCCGTCGGGTTGCCAAACCCTCTGGAACCAACAACGCCGCGAAGGTACGGAGAAAAAACGGAACAGCCAAACAAAAGCTGCGTTTTTTCTTTTGTATATGGTCAATGGTCAATAGCCCTGTAGAATGAAGAATGAAAAATAAAAAGCTTTGCCAGCGAGGAAACCGGCAGAGGAAAGGGTATGCTGCATACAGGACATTTTATTATTCATTTTTCATTTTTCATTTGGCCATTGACCATTCTCTCAGTTTTCCTCGATGGCGTCGGGGCCTTCGAGTTGTTCGCCGAACTCCAGTTCGCCGGCAACAATCTGCATCATCTCGTCAAGGTCGAAGTCGCCCACGTCGTGCTTCTTCGCCTCCTTCACCAGATAGGCAGCCACAGCCTCCACATCCACATCGACGCAGCCGTCGGCATCGGGTTCCTGATCGAAGATGCCGTGGTCGCAATAATAGTCGCTGATGGTGTCGAGGAAGAACACCAGGTCGTCGTCGGTGAGACGTTCCTTCAGGTCGGCAGAAATGTAGTTCCGCACGAACTCGATGGTCTTGTCGTCATCGAGGTCCTCAAGCATGAATTCGTCGTTCATAGCAGAGCATTGATTTTATCGACATACACCTGCTTGGGAGCTGCGCCCACTTGTTTATCGACCAACTGGCCACCCTTGAAGAACATCACCGTGGGGATGTTGCGGATGCCGTACTTCACGGGCAGGTCAACGGCCTCATCGACGTCGCACTTGCCGACGATGACGCGTCCCTCATACTCTTCGGCCAGCGCCTCGATGGTGGGGGCGAGGGCACGGCACGGGCCACACCATGTGGCCCAGAAGTCAACTACTACGGGCTTGCCCTCGGCAAGCACCTGATCAAAATTGCTGTCTGTAATGGTTAACATAGAACTTGAATAATTAATGATAAGTATTGGTTTAATTCGTATAATTCATAGTCGAAAAATATCAGTTCAACCGGAAGTCGAGGCCGGGCTGCGCCTTGATGTAGTTCAGCATCTCCTCGGTCACATCCACGCGGTAGGATGACGACTTGAGCCTGGCCTGCATGGGCTGGTCGGTGCGCTTTACCTCAAAGACCAAGGGCACCTTGCCGGGATGCTGCTGCATTATTTCGGACAGCCCGACAATGAGCGAGCTGTTTATTGCCGTCAACTCTGCCAGCACCGTCAGCTGGTGGATGAGCGTATCCTTCACATCGGGCAGCAGCTGCACGGAGAGGACGCCCAGCTCCACCTCATTCTCCTTATAGCGCCGCGGGCGCACCTCAGCCTCGATGTAGAGGAAGTAGCCTACGGTGTATTTGCCTTTGTTGTTTACCCATTCGTTGCCGAAGAGGGCGAGGTCGTAGGAGCCGCTGTAGTCCTCCAGCCTAACACGTCCGTAGGGGTTGTTCTTGCGGGAGACGAGTTCCTTCTGCTCGGTGACGATGCCGCCCAGGGTGAGCCGTCGCCCTTGCAGGGACTGGAGGTCTTCGAGGTCGGCCATACGGGTGTTGCAGACATGTTCAATGATGATGCGGTATTCGTCGAGCGGATGGGCAGAGAGATAGATGCCCACCAAGTCACGCTCTTTGTCGAGACGCACCAGATCGGACCATGCGGGAACGTCAATAAGAGGGGGATGCACACGCAGGGTGGCGCTGCCGCTGTCGCCGAAGAGGGAGAATTGCGACTCAACTTTGTCTGCCTGACAAAGGGCGCCGTAGCGCATCAGCTGGTCGAGATACATCTCTTCGCCGCGTCCTGTGGGGGCAAAGAACTGTTCGCGGCGGATGGTGCCGAAGCTGTCGAATGCGCCGGCCAGGGCCATGCACTCGATAGCCTTGCGGTTGCAGGCCTGCAGGTTCACGCGCTCCACAAAGTCAAAGATGTCCTTGTAGGGGCCGTTCTTCTCGCGCTCGACGATGATGGATTCTACGGCGTTCTCCCCTACCCCCTTGATGCCGGCCAGGCCGAAGCGGATGTTGCCCGCGGCGTTGGAGCTGAACTTGCGGCGGCTCTCGTTGACATCGGGCCCCAGCACCTTGATGCCCATGACCTTGCACTCGTCCTGCAGCTTGGTGATTTCGTCTATCTTGTCGAGGTTTCGGCTGAGGTTGGCAGCCATGTACTGGGCGGGATAGTGAGCCTTCATGTAGGCGGTCTGGTAGGCCACCCACGAGTAGCACGTGGCATGCGACTTGTTGAAGGCATAGGAGGCAAACTTCTCCCAGTCGGCCCAGATTTTCTCCAGCACCTTCGGGTCGTGGCCGTTGGCCTTGCCGCCCTCGATGAACTTAGGCTTCAGGTGGTCCAGCTTATCCCTCAGCTTCTTGCCCATGGCCTTGCGCAGGGTGTCGCTCTCGCCTCGGGTGAAGCCAGCCAGCAGGCGGCTCAGCAACATCACCTGCTCCTGATAGACGGTGATACCGTAGGTATCCTTGAGGTACTTCTCCATGACGGGGATGTCGTAGTTGATGGGCTGCCGTCCCTGCTTGCGGTCGATGAAGTCGGGGATGTAGTCCATGGGCCCGGGTCGGTAGAGGGCGTTCATGGCGATGAGGTCCTCGAAGGTGCTGGGCTGCAGTTCGCGCAGATACTTCTGCATGCCGGGCGACTCAAACTGGAAGGTGCCGATGGTGCGTCCGTCGCAGTAGAGCTTATAGGTCATCGGGTCGTCGATGGGGATGGAGTCTATGTCGATGTCCTCACCCAGCGACTCCTTGACGTTTTGCACAGCTTCTTTCAGGATGGATAGCGTCTTGAGGCCCAGGAAGTCCATCTTGATGAGTCCCGTGTCCTCGATGACGCTGCCCTCGTACTGGGTGACGATGAGTTTCTCCTTCGTCTCCTTGTCGTCGGCCGTCGATACGGGCACCCAGTCGGTGACGTCGTCGCGGCAGATGATGGTGCCGCAGGCGTGGACGCCCGTGTTGCGCACGTTGCCTTCGAGCATCTTGGCATACTTGATGGTGTCGCGGATCTGCGGGTCGGGCGAGATGGCGGCCTCCTGCAGCTCGGGCACGGCAGCGATGGCGTTCGTCAGGTTCATCTTGGGCACCTTGCCGTTCACCTCGGGCAAGCGGTCGGGGATGGCCTTGCAGAGACGGTTGGAGACGTCGAGCGGCACCTTCTGCACACGCGCCACATCCTTGATGGCCAGCTTGGTGGCCATGGTGCCGTAGGTGATGATGTGGGCCACCTTCTCCTTCCCGTACTTGTCTGTCACCCATTGCAGCACACGTCCGCGCCCGTCGTCGTCGAAATCGACGTCGATATCGGGCAGCGAGATACGGTCGGGGTTGAGGAAACGCTCAAACAGCAGGTCGTACTTGATGGGGTCGATGCGGGTAATCTGCAGGCAGTAGGCTACGGCGCTGCCGGCTGCCGAGCCGCGCCCGGGGCCTACCCATACGCCCAGCTCCTCGCGAGCCGCACGGATGAAGTCCTGCACGATGAGGAAGTAGCCGGGGAAGCCCATCGTCTTCATGATGTGCAGCTCGAAGTTCAGCTGCTCCTCTATCTCGGGCGTCATGTCGGGATAGACCTTCTTGGCGCCGTCGAACGTGAGCTTGCGCAGGTAGTCGGCCTCCAGCTTGATGCGGTAGAGCTTGTCGTAGCCGCCCAGCTTCTCTATCTTCTTCTTGGCCTCCGCTTCGTTCAGCACCACCTCGCCCTTCTCGTTGCGGGTGAATTCGTTGAAGAGGTCTTCCTCGGTGTATTTCTGCCGATACGCTTCCTCGGTGCCGAAGTCGGCGGGAATGTCGAAGTTGGGCATGATGGGGGCGTGGTCGATGCTGTAGGTCTCCACCTTGTCGAGCACCGCCACCGTGTTCGTCAGCGCCTCGGGCACGTCGCCGAAGATGTCGTTCATCTCCGCCGTCGTCTTGAACCACTCCTGCTTGCTGTAGAGCATACGGTTGGGGTCGTCGAGGTCCTTGCCCGTGCTCAGGCAGATCAGGCGGTCGTGGGCCTCGGCGTTCTCCTCGTCCACGAAGTGCACGTCGTTGGTGCAGACGAGGGGGATGCCGAACTGGCGGCTATACTCCTTCAGCTTCTTGTTGACCTCCACTTGCAGGTGGTACGTCTCGTGGTTGGCACGGGGCACCGTAGCCTTGTGGAGCTGCAGCTCCAGGTAGTAGTCGTCGCCAAACACGCGCTTGTACCACTGCATGGTCTCCTCGGCCTCGTCGAATCGGCCCGACATTATCTTTCGGGGCACCTCGCCGCCCAGACAGGCCGAGCAGACAATCAGCCCCTCGTGGTATTTCTCCAGTTCATATCTGTCCGTACGCGGATGGCTGTAGAAGCCCTCTGTCCACGCCTTCGACACCAGTTTAACGAGGTTGTGATAGCCCTTCTGGTTCTTGGCCAGCACCAGCAGGTGGTAGTTGGCGCCGTCGCCCGCCGACTTGTCCTTGTCCGTCAGCCGTCGCGGAGCCACGTACATCTCGCAGCCCACAATGGGCTTGAAGGGCGGGAGTTCCTTCTCTTTCCTCTTGCCGTTCACCTTGCCCACGTAGTTCAGGAACTCCTTGATGCCCATCATGTTGCCATGGTCGGTAACCGCCATGCCCGGCATACCGTCGGCAATGGCCTTTTCGACAAGCTTCGGAATGGCCGCCTGCCCGTCGAGGATGGAGTACTGCGTATGAACGTGGAGATGAACGAAAGGATACACTTGAAGAATTAAGAATTAAAAATTAAAAATTAAAAATTATCAATTAAGAGCATCCGGCCCGGAATTTCCAGAATTTCCGGAATCTCCGGAACTCCCATCAACTCCCATAGTTCCCATAGTTCCCATAGCTCCCATAGCTCCCATCCTCTTCTTCCACCCGAAGAACCACACCGCCGCCACCACCAGGGCCACGCCTCCGATGGCATAGCTGACGTTCTGCGGCAGGCGGAAGCCCTCTTTGGCAATGCAGATATACGTGGTGCAGACGCACGTCATGAACAGCGCCGGCACCAGCGTCATCCAATAGGCTTTCCTATATCCGTTAGAGTTGGATTTCGGGTTGGCTGTCAGATACACCGTCGCCATCCACAGCGCAAAGCAGGCCAGCGTCTGGTTGGCCCAACCGAAGTAGCGCCAGATGACGTTGAAGCCGTTCTCATCGGCCACGTTGTACCACAGCAGCAGGCAGCTGACGAGGAACACCGGCAGCGCAATCAGCAGGCGGTTGCGATATTTCTTCTGCTCCAGATGGAAGAAGTCGGCGATGATGAGCCTTGCGCTGCGGAAGGCCGTGTCGCCGCTAGTGATGGGGGCAGCCACCACACCCAGTATGGCCAGTATGCCGCCCACGACGCCCAGCCAGGCCTCCGACACCTTTGTCACCACCGTCGGCGCAGCCGCCGTCAGGTCGGCACCCACCTCGGCAGCACCGCCGTCGAAGAAGAAGTACGACGACACCGCCGCCCACACCAGGGCCACGATGCCTTCCGTTATCATGGCGCCGTAGAACACGGGCCGTCCCATCCGCTCGTTCTTCAGGCAGCGGGCCATGATGGGACTCTGCGTGGCGTGGAACCCGCTCAGCGCCCCGCAGGCAATGGTGATGAACAGGCAGGGGAACACCGGCTGCGTCGCCATCCCCTTCAGTCCCTGCGCCGCGCCCAGGTTGCCCAGGCCGTCCCACACCTCGGGCAGCGAAGGCCATTTCACAAACAGCCCCACCATCAGCGCCGCTGCCATGAACAGCAGCGCAAAGGCAAACACGGGATAGACCTTACCGATAATCTTATCGACGGGCAGCAACGTCGCCACCACATAGTAGGCAAACACAATCAGCACCCACACCATGATGCTTCCCTTCGGCGTCGGCATGAAGCCCGCGATGTCGCCCAGGATGAGTGCCGGGCTATAGACGAACACCGTGCCCACCAACAGCAGCAGCACGATGCTGAACACCAGCATCACCGTGCGCGTGCCGCGTCCCAGGTAGTGACCCACCAGCTCGGGCAGCGACGCCCCGTCGTGGCGCATCGACAGCATGCCCGTCATATAGTCGTGTACCGCACCGGCAAAGATGCAGCCGAACACAATCCACAGATACGACGCCGGGCCGAACTTCGCCCCCATGATGGCGCCGAAGATGGGCCCCGTGCCCGCAATGTTGAGAAACTGAATCATATAGACCTTCCACGTCGGCAGCGGCATGAAATCCACCCCGTCCTGTCGGCTCACGGCAGGCGTCACGCGCTGTGCATCGGGCCCGAACACGCGCTCCACCAACCGGCCATACACCACATAGCCTATCACCAGCGCCACAAGCGATATAACAAACGACACCATCTGCTTCTGTCCTTTCTCTACTCTAATAATAATGGTTTGGGACGCGAAGATACACACTCCTTTTGAAACCCGCAAACATTTTGCCCCGAAATAGTCGGCATTGTTAATAACTCTGACTACGTCCGCCGCTCGCACTCCTCCTTCCGTCGCTGGGCCGCAGTCATCCGCGAAGAGGAAGCACTTCGCATCTCTTTTCCCAACTCGTTGGGACACGTCACACAACGCGTTGGGAAACGTTTCCCAACGCGTTGATACAACCCCGGTGTCAGGGGCTGTCCGTTCATTGACTAACTTCCGCAGGGAGGTAGAAGGGAATTATGGCGTCGTTGTTGTCTCCGGTCCAATCGTCACGTTTGTCTTGCCTGTTACGTCGGCTTCATTGCCGCCGCCATAGACGTTGCCCGCGATGTTGGCACCGACTACGGCAATGCCCGTTCTTGCCGTCGATTCACCTTCAACTACTGACACATAGTCAACCGTCGAGGCCGTGGCCACGTTCACATACGTGTCGCCCACCACATCGGCTGCGTTGCCGCCGCCGAAGACGGTGCCGATGCTGCCCATTTCACCAGCCGTGTGAGCCGGCAGCGTCACCGTCGAGCCGTCGCTGTACGTGATGGTAGAGCCGGGATATGTCCAGGGAGAATAAGACGCTCGTTCGCCGATTACCTCGTTGATATGGATGGTCGGGTTACCCGTCACGACAGCCCCTGTACCAAGTCCGCCGCCGAACACCCGTCCGATGCTCGTGAACGACTTGATGTTGATGGTCGGCTGGCTCTTGCCCGCCGGTGTCGTGTAGGCTGCGTTGTTGCCACATCCGTAGAGCTCGCCGATGGTGACGGGGTGGCAGCCTGTCTCCTCGATGTTGATGGTGATGGAGCCACCGATGTTGCCGCTGATATTGTTGCCGCCGAAGATACGGTCGAAGTGTCCGCTCGTTATGGTCAGGACAATGTCTCCGCCCACGGGGGCAGCTTTTGCACCGCCGTACAGTTCCTTCATGTAGGTGATGCATCCGAGCTTCACCTGCAGATTGCCGGACATGTATGCTTCGTTGCCTCCGCCATAGATTTCATCGACCTGCAGCGGGCAGGAACTGAGTTCGTCAATGTAGGCAACCGACGTCTGGCGGACGTCGCCCAACGTATTGCTGCCGCCGAAGACAGAGTGCATAAGGCCTCCATAGGCATTCACCGTGGCTACACCTGTGCCATAGGCTGTTGTGCCGTCGGCATAATATCCCACATTGGCTCCCGGGTTCGGGTCGCCATTGGGCAGGGCATCCTTACCGTTGCCGCCGCCGAACACGTTCCCTATCTCATAGGTGCCGTTGATGGTTACCTCCGTAGCAGGCACCGAGGCGGCGTTGCCTCCGCCATAGACATACCCGATGCTGGTCTCGTCGCAGCCGTCGATGATGACGACCGTCTTTCCGTTCGTCAAGTCCGTCGGCTCATACGCTGCCATGTTGCCGCCGCCATACACAGCAGCCAGTTCATATGTATGGTCGCTCTCTGTCGGGCTGTCCAGCTTGTCCGAAGCGGTGCGGACTTTGGTTGTTCCGTTGCCCTTAGTCTTATGGACGTGGACCGTCACCGTACCCTTTGGCGTGCCGTTCAGGTTGTTGCAGCCAAAGATGCTTCCTGTCACGACACAGTTGTTGGTTGCGCCCGATTCCGTGCTGCCGTTGAGTTCTACCAGGACATTGCCGTTGACGTAGGCAGGAATGTCGCTCGTGGCACCATAGAAGCCGTCCTTCTGTCCCAAGCCGCCGCCATAGACATTGTTCACCGAGCCGCCCACGAGGTTCACGGTGGTAGTCTTGTTGCTGCCGGTGTTGGTATTCGCCAGAGCGCCGCCGCCGTAGAGGTCGCCCAGCACGGCGCCACCCGTTACGTTCACGGCTACGTCGCCGGCCACCTCAGCTTCCAGACCACCGCCGAAGACATCGTGCGTGACGGTGCCGTTCTTGATGTTCACCGTAGTGTTATGCCCGAAGTCAGCCTTGTTGCCGGCACCATAGACGTAGCCCAGATAGCTGTTAGGGCAAGATGTGCCCCAATCGACGTTCACCTCGATATCTCCGCTAATGGAATGGCCTGTGTTATTGCCTCCGAACAGATGTTCCACACGTCCTCCGGTCATGGTGAGCGTGATGGCACCTGTGATGTCAGCATCGTTAGAGCCGCCATAGACGTAGTTTATCATGTCGCCGCCGTTCATGCAGCCGATGGTGATGTTACCTACGTTGCTCGGCGCCATGTTACCGCCGCCATAGAGTTCATCCACCCGCATGGGACAGGGCGTGTCGCCAGCGGTTTCAGGCTGGCTCTCGGCCGTCACGTTGATGGTGCCGCCGATGGTGCCCTGGCTGTTGCTGCCACCAAACACTTTCAATATGGTACCGCCGTAGATTTTCACATTGGTATTGCCGCTGACATTAGCGGCTGTCACGGTACCGTTGCCTCCGCCGAAGACGTTGCCTATTACGTTACCGCCCCAAATCGTCACATCCGTAGCCGCTACGGCCGCAGCGTTACCGCCGCCATAGACATACTCGATGCTGTTGTCGCAGTTGTGGACGGTGACTTGGGGCGTGCCGGAATAGTTTGCGTGGTTACCGCCTCCGAACACAGCGCCAAGAGCATATTGATTGGCAGACGGAGCAGGGTCGGTGCCATAAATATCTACCTTCACACTACTTTGAGGAGCACCATTATTGTTGTTGCAACCATAAACAGCATCGGTCACGGTTCCGCCATTTACTGTCACTTGCACAGCACCGTTAACGTTGGTATTGGCACTTCCCTCGCCGTTGCCACCGCCATAAAGCGAGCCATTGATGGTACCGCCGTTAAGCGTTACCGTCGAGGTTCCGCTGAGGGTGCCTGTATAGTTACTGCCGCCATAGACACTGCCGTTCACCGTGCCGCCGTTCATGGTTATGTTCACGGTTCCGCCTTGGTTCTGACAGGCACCACCATATACGCCGCCGTCAATAGTAGCAAGGTAAGCTGTCCCATTAACCCCGCCATCTTTTCCGTCAACCGTTCCGCCAAGGATGTAGATGTTCGACGTATTAGTGGTATATCCATAAGAACCGCCACCATATACGCCGCGCTCAACGTACGATTCATCAGCAACGACTACATTGGTGTTATAAGTCAATATCCGACCAGAACTGCTTGTTGCACTATATCCACAGCCTGCACCAAACACATTGCCTCCAATAGCACGGTTAAGAACCTGACTTGAATTGTTACTATCAACCCTGGTGCTACCGCCTACATAGAGGTACGTAGCACCAGTAAGTGCTCCGTTTGTACTTTGTGTCCCATTAGCACCACCAGCCACCCAGCCATTAACGGTTCCTCCAGTGAATATCATAGTACGTATTCCTCGTGCGTTAGCGTATTCTGCAGCGCCATACACGACGCCGTCTATTTGCGCTGTTCCGCGGACACGGAGGTCAAAGGCTCTGGCTGTTACTGTTTGGTTGTTCGTTTCGTCCATTCCACCAGCAATACCGTCTATTCGTCCACCTTCCATGCAAAGGTATCGTCTTCCGGCATTGTGTGTGTTAGACACAGAATAATAGTAGGTATTAGAACCTCCAGCACCAGTATAACCTGTATTTCCACTTACAGTGACGGTAGAACCGAGATGGCCACTTTTAATATAGGTACGTGTATAAAGCGCATTTGCCGCACGATTAAGTTGAATGCCCGTTCCAATAAACATGTTACCCCGGATGGTGAGTTTTGTGTTATCACCTTTGGCACGGTCATAGTCGCTACCAAGAATCATCAGCTGATCGCAAGAGCGTGCTGTGTTCAGGCCGACCGTAAAATTGTATAGGGTGTTGTACGTTCCACTTTCAATCTTGACAGTCTGATTACAGTTGGCATCGGTGTTGCAGCCGCTTAACTGGCCGCCATCACCGGAATTGACTATACCACGTCCCATCGTAAATGTATGGTTCGCAGCCGTGACATTTCCCGTGCTGTTCATGTTGACCCATTCCACCTTGGCATTATTGCCTCCGGCGGTGATAGCGCGAGTAAAGTCTCCATTCCAACTGCTTGTACCGTCAGGATAACGTGCCGTCATTGTACAGTTTGCAGGAACGGTGACAGCTCCAGTCGGATTAGCTGTCAGCACCCAGAAATTGGTTTCGTAGGTTCCACCTGTAAAAGTCTGGGCCGAATTCCCTGTTTTCACCGTTGCAGCTGTCCAAGTGGCTTCAAAGATGACCTCTGCCGAAGTGCAGTTGGGGGTATAGTTGGTGTTTAGGTTGGTAAAATGGATGGTTGCATCAAGAGGAAGGGTGGCGTTGTCTGCGTATTCCGAGATATACTCTCCGCCACTAATCACCTTCCAACCGGCAAAGCCGTAGAAACCATTCGTCCCTGTTGAACCAGTTGTTCGCGGGCGTTTACTAAATGGATTACTGATGACGGTATAAGGATAGTCACCCGTCATGCCGGGCACACTCTTCTCCAGTGTCTTGTAATAAACCATTGTATTTTGTCCCTCTCCGTCAAGAGCAGAGATGGCCACAGCCGAAGCTCCTGAGACGCTACCTCCGCGATAGGTTATCTTCACATTCCGGGGGTCTGGCGAGGAGAGATAATCCGTGGGATAGCCTGTCGGCAAGTTAGCACTCGACTGATAGTAGCTCCAGTTGTGGTCCTCACGGTCGTCGAGGGTGACCGTGGTGCCGCTGACGCCAGTCTGTGTTAGGGTGATGCTCTTGGTGGCGGTGGCCGTTTGGCTGTTGTAGGTGACCGTGCAGGTGAGCGTGATGGTTATTTTACCACTGGTGGGTATGGCTGTGACGGTTACAACACCATTGTTATCGACTGTAGCGTAGCCTGCGGCATCGTCCGAAAGAGACCAGGTGTAGTTGGCCGCATCCGTCACAGCAGTGGCGGGATTAGTGCCAGTGGATACGTTTGACGCATTGACATAATAGTTGTTGCCGTTGAAGTTGTAGTGTGTATAGGCCTGATCACAATATGTAGAATTAGTATGCCCGTAAGTGGAAGAGCCTTCTGCATTAAAACTGCTTGCGCCACCCGTAATCTCAAATTCTGAAAGACCCTGGACAATGTCGCTGATGGTAACTTCGTAAGGTTTTGCGTTCGAAGCTGTGTTTGCCGTCGTATTACGAGCTACACCACTGGCCAGATTGATGTAATATGAGGTATTATTGTTGTACCGGTTGTACACGTATGTTCCATTGGTACGCCAACGATAATAATTGGTGTTTGCATTTGTTCCCAGCCCCAATGCATTAGCGCTGGCATTAAGGAAATACCGTGTTCCATTGACCGTCTGATAGAGATAGCCATAAGTATTGCTGTTATTAAGTGTTCCTGCTGTTGTGCCCGCTGCATCCGAAGCGCAGCTCCAAATGCACGTTGCCGGGTCAAAAGTAGTCACGCGCTGAACGCCCGTCGTACCATTACGGGCAAGATAATATGTTGTTCCTCCATTTGTGTAGGTCAGCACATAGTCTGCCGCCCTCATCCCCACGCTTGTCAGCAGAAGGGCGACGAGCGCGGCGGTGCGGAGGAGGGTATGGGTGCGATGGTTGCGGGTGGGGTGTTGCTGGGTGGCATCGGTAAAACGATGGCCTTTGGTCTTCATCATGTATGTCATATCGTGCTTCATATCGTTAGAGGGTTTTTATTCGTGATTGATCATAAGTTTTTTACCTGTTCGAGCGGATAGCAATCGGATATCATAAGCTGGTTCACCTTCGTTTGATAGCAAGAGGGGGTTATCGTTACGCAAGTACACATTTTTACAAAATTGCCGCAAAAGTAATCATTTGTTTTAAAAAAACAAAACACATTTGGAAGAAAATGGAAATAATTTATTTTTTTTCACAAACAACCGGTGCCGCCCCAACGAATTCACCCCCCTATGCCCCCCTTGCTGTCCCTACCTCGAGCCCCAAAAAGGTATCCGTTCAATCCGTGCAATCTGTGTTCGAAAAGGCGTTAGGGCTGACTGCTCGAACGGGGGATGTTAACCCTTGAATACTATCCCATTTCTTGTTCATTAATCCAGTTTCCGGCTAAACAAGTAATTATATCAATAAAATCTTTTGCTTTTGGGAAATATTCCTCACAGACAATAAGGTCGTTATTAAAGAGATCCTCATAGTCACCTTTGTTTCGTTTTTCAAACAATTGACTATAAAACTTTCCATATTCCGACGCGACTATTCCGTTTTTCACAAAATGAAGACTAAACATCTGTTTAACGCCATCGTGCGACTTTGTAACAATTCCGTTCGCCACGAGCAAAGCACATACGGCATAGTAGCATGCGTAATACATACGGTTCATCGCGGTATTATAAAAGCCATTCTCAATATGAGAATTCACCTCATTGAGTGTATTGTGCGCATTCTCCATCCTGTAACGCACAATATCCAGTCTTTCCTGTGGGCTTAACTCTCTCATAGTCTTATACCGTCATTTATAACATTCAGTCTGAAAGGTGTCATGCGCGACTCCCATTGTGCTTTTGACGTAATGAAGGAGTTAATGGAAATGCCGGTTTCAAGCTCAATAGGATAGGTGACATCGTAGATTTTATCCTCGTCGGCATATCGGACCACGGGGGCGTTGAACAGCACGAGCAGATCGATATCCGAGTCTGGTCGGGCGTCGCCGCGAGCCTCGCTGCCGTAGAGCCACACCTCTATGTCGAGGGGCAGCGCACGGAGACCTTTCTGAATGCTGGCAACAATGTCTTTCCGCTTTATGTCGCTGTTCGTATCGTATGCCATAATCTGGTTCGATTTCTTAAAAAATGAAACTGATTACCGTCATGCTGTTAGCCAATTATTCATATTTTCTGCAAAGGTAGTCATTAGTTCTGAGAAAACAAACTGCTTTGCGAGAAAAAAGATCATTCGTTATTTTTTTCATGAAAAACGATGCCGATCGAGCGGTTTTACCCCACCCTTCCGTCTGCCGTAATCACATTGCGCTGCGTACCCCCCCCAAAAAAAAATATCCGTTCAATCTTTTCTCTTCTTCCCTGTGAAATGCGTTTTACTACACTTCTACACGTTTTTTGATTAAAACACTGTTTTAGATATATATATAGTCTAAAAACCCTAATTTTTCTACACGTTTTCTACACGATTTGCCGATTTTCTACACGTTTTCTACACGATTTTGACGAAAAACAGGCATTTTAGCTATAAAAAAGGGCCTTTTTTGATGGGCATTTGCGTTTTTTTAGGCCTTTTCTGCGACAAAAAAAGGCGTTATCTGCGCAAAAAACGCCAACGTTGTGCATTTTTCGCGCCTCCAGCCGGGGTGTATCGCCGCAACGGAAAGGGACAAAGGCGAGAAAACGAAGGATGAAATCCGACGCTCTTCATACGACGTCGGCAGACGGTCCGACCATGCCCGAAGGCAGAAACAAGGGAACGAGGGGCAGAAGTCTTGCGTTGCTGGTAAATGACGCCGTCGTTTATATAAATGACAGCGTCGTTTAAATAAATGACGCCGTCATTTAACAGCGAAGTGGGAGGAATGTGCGCGGAAGGCAATCTTTAGGCACAAAAACCTATCATTTTACTAACAAAACAGGGGTGTTTTAGGGGTAAAAACAGGAAAAAAAGTAGAAAACGTGTAGAAAACGTGTAGAAAATCGGCAAATCGTGTAGAAAACGTGTAGAAAATTGAGGCAAAAATGAACATAAGGAAGTGTTAATGAGATTAGTAGAATAAAAGCGTGTAGAAGTGTAGTAAAAAACACAAAACAAAGGGGAAGAAGATAAAAATAGGAACTTAGCGCCTTCGGCGCAATTGATAATTGAAAATTGATAATTGATTCAAGTTTCGAATGTACTAATTATCTGATCATGAGTGTCACTTCGTGACAGAAATCTCACAAATCTAATCAAAATCTGTCAATATCTATTTGTGTGATTTGTATAGATTTGAAGGATTTCTCGCCGTAGGCGAATAAATAGTTCATGGTTTTTCGCATACTTGTAGCGGTATAGGCTACTGCTTCAGCGTGGGGGGGCGACGATGATGGTGGTCAGGCGGTCGGGGTGGAGCCAGCGGCGGGCGACGGCCTGGACGTCGGCGGGGGTGGTGGTGTGGAGGGCGGCGAGGGTGCGCTCCAGATGGTCGGCCGGGAGGCCGAGGGTGTGGGCAAAGATGTGGGCGTCGATGCGGGCATAGACGCCCTCGTAGTTGCGCAGCAGTTCGCCCCGCATGTAGTGGCAGACGCGGGTGAGCTCTTCCTGGCTGACGGGCTCGTCGCGCAGGCGCTCGCATTGGCGTATCACCTCACGCACCACCTCCTCGCCCTGGGTGGCTTCGGTCTCGCAGCTGACGACGAAGAATACCTGGCGGGTGTTGGTGTAGAGGTCGGCGGTGATGCCGTAGGTCAGTCCGCGCTCCTCGCGCACCACCTGCATCAGCCGGCTGCCGAAATAGCCGCCAAGCAGGGCGGTGACGATGCGGAAGGTGTAGTAGTCGTCGGAAGCGACATCCATCAGCAGCGCCCCCATGCGCACGCTGGCCTGCACCGCCGTGGGAAGGATGATTGGGTGAGAGGTGAGGGGTGAGGGGTGAGGGTCAGACTGGCAGACTTCAGACTTGGCTTCGCCTTCGTCCGTCACGACTCGGCCATTCAAGCAAGCTTGATGGCTTTCGCTGTTCCGTCCGTTCAGACTAACAGATGAATGTTCTGCTAACGATTCTGATGCGGGACTATTATCTGAAGTCTGAAGTCTGAAGTCTGTAAGTCTAAAGAAGTTAGTCTGAAAGTCTGTCAGTCTTGATTTGTCTATACTCCTGCCGTCACCAAACAGCTGTTCCGTCAGGCCGAGCACGTCGTCATCGACATCGCCGGAGAGGAAGATGGCGAAGCGGGAGGGGTGGTAGTGGGCACGGTGGAAGCGGACGAGGTCGTCGCGGGTGAGGGTGTCGTAGTCGTGCTCTTCGGCAAACCGTCCGCAGGGGTGGTCGGGGCCATAGACGGCGGTGCCGAGGCGTCGCTGTGCCACCACGTCGCCCCGCTGGCAGTTGACCAGATGCTGGCTGCGGGCATTGGCCCTGACGACGTCAACGCGCTCGGCCGGAAAGGTGGGATGGAGCAGCATGTCGCTCACCAGCCGGAAGGTCTCGGGCACAAAGCGGCGGAGGGTGTAGAGGGTGACGAAGCTGTGGTGGACAGAGACGGAGAGGTCGAGCCAGGCTCCCAGCCAGTCGAGCCGTTCGGCCAGGGCAGCGGCGGTGTGACGGGTGGTGCCTTCGCGCAGGCAGCGGCAGGTGAAGAGGGCCTGCAGGGGACGTTCCTGCTCGGCCAGCCCGGCGGGGATGACGATGTCCAGACGTACGGCGGCCACGCTGTGGCTGCGCAGCACGCAGGTGGGGCTGAAGCCGGCGGTCATCGGACGAGGCTCATTCGAAGAGGTTGTCAATGTCGGTATCGTCTGCGGAGGTGACGGGGGTGTTGATGAGGAGCGGGGCTTCCTTCAGATTGCCCAGGTCGCCCGTGCCGCAGGGGTTGAAGCCGGCGGGGATGTGGAAGGGCTCGGCCGGGTCGTAGCCGAGCGAGGTGTCGGCATAGACCTTCTTCATATAGAGTGCCCAGACGGGCAGCGCCATGGAGGCTCCCTGTCCGTCCTGCATGGAGGCGAAGTGGATGTCGCGGTCCTCGCCGCCTACCCAGCAGCCGCTGACGAGGCTGGGGGTGTAGCCCATGAACCAGCCGTCGGAGTTGCTGTTGGTGGTGCCGGTCTTGCCGGCGATGGGTCCGCGCAGGCCGTAGCGGAAACGGATGCGTCCGCCGGTGCCCTGATCGACCACGGCACGCATCATGTCAATCATCTTGTAGGAGCCCTCGCGGCTGATGACCTCGTAGGTCTTGGGGGAGAAGGTGGCGACGATGTTGCCCTCGTTGTCCTCGATGCGGGTGACAAAGATGGGCTCGGTGCGTATGCCGTTGTTGGGGAAGGCGGTGTAGGCGCCGACCATCTCGCCCACGCTGATGTCGCAGACGCCGAGGCAGAGCGAGAGGGTGGCCTCGACCTCCTGGTTGCGGACGCCGAAGCGGTGGATGAGCGCCTTGAGGGCATGGGGGTTGAGCTTGCTCATGAGGTAGGCGGAGACCCAGTTGCTGGAGCGCGAAAGGCCCCACTTGAGGGAGACTATCTGGCCTATCATGTCGCTGTGTCCGGCGTCGCGCGGGCTCCACACCTTACCGTCGTCGGTGAGAAGGCTCTGGGGGCCGTAGCGCATCTGGTCGCAGGGCGAGAAGCCGTTCTCCATAGCGAGGGTGTAGAGGAAGGGCTTGACGGTGGAGCCGACCTGCCGGCGTCCCTGCGTGACCATGTCGTACTGGAAGTGGCTGAAGTCGGGTCCGCCCACATAGGCTTTGACGTGGCCCGTGAGGGGGTCCATGGACATGAAGCCGCAACGGAGGAAGTGCTTGTAGTAGCGTATGGAGTCCATCGGACTCATGATGGTGTCGATGAAGCCGCGCTCGTAGGAATAGACCTGCATGGGCAGGCTGACGTCGAAGGAGTCGCGGATGGCCTCGGGGGTGTGGCCGGCCTTCGTCATTGTGCGGTAGCGGTCGGTCTGGCGCATGGCGCGTTTCAGGCTGGCCTCAATCTCGCTCTTCGAGAGGTTGTCGTAGGGGGCGTTCTTACGGTTTTTCTTCGTCTGGAAGAAACGGGGCTGCAGGTAGCCCTTGATGTGCTCATCGACAGCCTCCTCGGCGTAGCGCTGCATGCGGCTGTCGATGGTGACGTGGATTTTCAGGCCGTCGGTATAGACGTTGTAGGGCTTGCCGTCCTTCTTGAGGTTCTTGTTGCACCAGCCGTAGAGGGGGTTGTTGGCCCAGTCGAGGCTGTCCTCGTACCACTTCTGCTCCTGCCAGCCGCGATAGTTCTTGCGTTCGGGCTTGGTGGCCGTCATGACGCCGCGCAGGTACTCGCGGAAGTAGGGGGCGAGGCCGGTCTTATGGTCAACGCGGCGGTAGTTGAGCACCAGGTCCTTGGCACGGTATTCGTCGGCCTCGTCGCGCGAGAGGTAGCCGTTCTTCTCCATCTGGCTGATCACCACGTTGCGACGCTGCCGCGAGAGTTCCTTGCGGCGGACGGGGTTGTAGAGCGACGAGTTCTTGCACATGCCCACCAGCGTGGCGGCCTCCTCGGGTGACAGCTCCCACGGCTCCTTGGCGAAATAGGTGTTGGTGGCGGTCTTGATGCCGATGGCGTTGTTGCCGAAGTCGTATTTATTGAGGTACATGGTGAGGATTTCCTCCTTGGTGTAGTACTTCTCCAGCTTGACGGCGATGACCCATTCGATGGGTTTCTGGAAGAGACGTTCGAGGGAGCTGCCCGCCACCTCGGTGTAGAGCTGCTTGGCGAGCTGCTGGGTGAGTGTGCTGCCGCCGCCGGCTGTCCGCTGGCGGAGCACGCCGCGCTTGATGACGGCACGCACCAGCGAACGGAGGTCGATGCCGCAATGCTGGCCGAAGCGGACGTCCTCGGTGGCGATGAGGGCGTTCACCAGGCAGGGCGCCAGCTCCTCGTAGCCCACCCACACGCGGTTCTCGCCACTGTAGCTGAACGTGCCAAGCTGCACGCCGTCGGCAGAGATAATCTGGGAGGCAAACTTATACTCGGGGTTCTCAAGGTCCTCGACGGGAGGCACGAAGCCTATCCATCCCTTGTTGATGGCAAAGAAGATGCCAGCCATAGCCAACAGGCCCGCAGCCAGCAATATCCAGAGTATCCGAACGATTGTACGACGCATAGTTGCAATAATGAAATTTCAGGCCGCGAAGGTAGTACAATATCTGTGTAAAAGCAAAAGAATTCACATTTTTAACGCAAAAGGAGTCGTTAGTTGTGGGTATTTCGACTGTCCGGCAAATAAAAAACCATTACATTTTTGGCGGTTTGCATACTTGTTTGTATTTTTGTCGCGTCTTTTAAGGAAAAAAATGTAATGAAAGCTAAAACCGCTTCCCTGCTCTGCCTGTTGCTGCTCTTTGCAACAGTTGCTCGCGCCCAGCACGCCCTTTGGGGCGTGGACGCCAAGTTCTACGGCTTCGTCAACAACTTCTTCTGCTACGACTCGCGCCGCAGCCTGATGGTGGCTGAAGACCTCTTCAACATCCTGCCGCTCGACGCCAGCTACGATGCCGCCGGAAACGACGTGAATGCCGACCCCTCGGTGAAGTTTCTCGCCATCACCACCCGTATGGGCGTGGACCTCACGGGACCGGAAATCTTCGGCGCAAAGAGCACGGCCAAGATAGAGACGGACTTCGGCGGCTACAGCGCCACGGGCACCCTGCTGCGCATACGCCAGGCCTACACGGCGCTGACGTGGGAGGGCGACAACCGCTCGCAGTTGCTCATCGGCCAGACGTGGCATCCCCTGTCGGGCGACCTCAAGCCCGACGTCTTCAGCCTCGCCACCGGCAGCCCCTTCAACCCCTTCAACCGCTCGCCCATGGTGCGCTACGACTACACGGCAGGAACCGCCACGACGCTTTCCGCTGCCGCCATCTACCAGTTCCAATACACCTCGGTTGGGATGAACGGCATACCGTCCTATACCTACTCCCGCCGTGGCCTCTGGCCTGAGCTCTATGTGGGCATATCCATGGGAGGAAAGAAATCGCCTACAGCCCTTGGCTTCGACGTCTCGTCCATCAAAATCGGTAACCAGCGGCTGACCTCCTATGCCGCCATGCTCAGCACCTCGCATCGCATCGGGCGGCTGGACCTCAAGGCCAAGGCGGTGTGCGGCGAGAACCTCTCGCACCTGCTGCTGCCCTCGGGCTTCGGCGTGGACGCCACAGACCACGAGACCCTGCACCCCCTGACGGCCGCCGCCGCATGGACGACCCTGATGTACGACGTCCCCACGAAAAGCAACACCTTCCGCATCGGCCTCATGGCCGGATGGCTGAGGAACCTCGGCGTCCGTCCCTGGCTGAAGGAGGGCGAGCGGCCCGCCATCGACCCCACCAACGTCCACATCTGGGGCAACCACGCAGGCGTCAACTCCAATCTGGGCGAGGTCTATCGCTTTAGCCCCATGGCCACCTACCGCGTGAAGAACATGATGCTCGGCCTGGAGCTGGAGCACACGGCAGCACGCTATGGCCATATGCACGACGACGGTACCACCGACGGCCTCCACACCGTAGCCAACAACCGCGTCTGCGCCCTCGTGATGTATAACTTTTAAAAAGGTATAGGGATGTTGCGGGCCGGAGACATCACGCTGCACGAAGACACACGCCGCGTCTTCAGGGGCGAAAGGGAGGTGAAGCTGACCTCGCTTGAGTTTGCCCTGCTGGCCTGGCTGATGCAGCACAAGAACACGGTCTGCACGCGCGACGACATCGTGGAGGGCGTGTGGGGAAAGCGGTTCCACTACGACACGGGGACACTGGACGTCCACATAGGGGCGCTGCGCCGCAAGCTGATGTTCGACCGCGCGACAGGCCCCATCCGCACCGTGCGCGGCACGGGGTTCAAGTTCGTTGACCGCGAGCCCGTCAATCCCGAGACGTTCAGGACGCTGGCGCTCAAACCATTCATCGAGCACATGCTGATGGCCTACGCCCAGCGGCTGGCCGGACGACGACTGCACACCACCCTGCGCCTCGACCCCTTCGTGAGCGACATCACCACCGACGAGACAGTCTTCGGCGAGCTCATCGGGCAGTTGCTGGAACTCTTCAGCCGATGCGTCGTCGAGGAGAGCACGCTGCACATCGCCTCGGCATGGGAGATGCACGCCTTCACCCTCTCACTTGAAGGCATGGCTGCCCCGCCCTACCCCAGCGACGCTATGCTGCAAGCACGCTACCTGGCTGCCCTGCTGGGCATGCCCCTGCGGGTGGAACAGCGCGGCGACATGCTGCACGCCGAACTGTCTGTGCCACTCAGAAGGGACTGAACGCAAAGAATCCGTTTTATGACTATCCGCCATCGGGTGATGGCGGATAGTCATAAATAAAAAAACGAGATTTGGATTTCTTAAGGAATTCTTAAGTTTTCTTTGCGCAAAAAGTTGTAACTTTGCCGCTCAATCAAAAAAAATAACAAAAAACCTGCCTTATGAACAACCGCAAACATGCACTTTTCCTCTATCTGACGCTGGGCGTCGGACTGTTTATCACCATATTAGTGGGCCTCATCTCGCGCAGCGGCGTGCAGTCGTGGACCTTCCGCATCATCTATGGCGTGATGTGCCTCGCCCTTCTCATCGATGCCGTGCGGCGCCTGCATCCGTACCAGTTCAGCAAACTGCCGCTGGCCACCATTCAGCTGGGACTCGTCATCGCCCTTGCAGGCGGAGCAGCCTCGGGTGTGGTACGCGAAGAGGAGGAGCTGAAGGTGTACGAGGGCACCACGGAATCGTTCCGCAACCTCACCGTCACGCTGGACGACTTCATCATGGACACCTATCCCAACGGACGCCCCAAGCGGTTTGCCTCAGACTTACGCGTGCGCACCGCAGAGGGCAAGGAGGTGACGGGCACCATCGAGGTGAACCACCCGCTCAGCGTCGGCGGATGGAAGATTTACCAATACGACTATGACAGCGAGGCCGGCCCCGACAGCACCTACAGCGTGCTGGGCATGGTGCGCGAACCGCTGCAGGGCGTCATGTTCGCCGGCATACTGCTGATGATTCTCGGCGCCGTGCTGCTGTTCTTCAACTTGTCAACGGGAAAACAGCGTGAGACGGGAGAGCCCACCCAGCCAGAAGGCAAAAAGAGACGTGGCGGATGGCGCTGGATTATCTGGGGCAGCGCCATGGTGGCCGCGATGTTCTTCCTCTTCATCCTCTTCTCGCCTCAGATAGTGAGCAAGATGCCCGTGCCCGCGTTGCAGAGCCCGTGGTTTGCGCCGCACGTGCTGGTCTATATCCTGGCATACGCCATGGCTGCCGTGTCGGCCGTGCTGGTCATCTACCAACTGATAGCCGGAGCGAAAGCCAAGCCTGGCACTATGGCCGTCATCGACTCCTTTGCACGTGCTGCGCTGGCCTTCATCACCATCGGCATGCTCTTCGGAGCACTGTGGGCCGAAAGGGCATGGGGTGGCTACTGGGCATGGGACCCCAAGGAGACTTGGGCGGGCATCACATGGCTGGCCTATCTGCTCTGTCTGCACATCCGCGAGAAAGACCCCGAGAAACAGCGGGTTGCCCTATGGCTCTATCTGTTCGCCTTCCTCTGTCTGCTGATGTGCTGGCAAGGCATCAACCTCATTCCCTCGGCCCGCGCCGACAGCATACATCTTTATTGAGAGCAAGAAAAAAGATCATAGTTCACAATTCATAATTCACAATTCGATTTTTAATGAAGAATGAAAATGAAGAATAGTTTTTAGACTGGCAGACTTCAGACTTCAGACTAACAGATGAATGTTCTGCTAACGATTCAGATGCGGGACTATTATCTGAAGTCTGAAGTCTGTAAGTCTAAAAGAAAAAGTTTTTCATTTTTCATTAAATAATTCCTAATTGCGCCAAAGGCGCCCAGGTTATCGCATGAATTTTACGGGTATTATTATCGGCATTGGGTCGTTCATCTGCATCGGCATGTTTCATCCCCTGGTCATCAAGGCGGAGTATCACTTTGGCGTCAGGAGTTGGTGGATGTTTGCTTTGGCCGGCATGCTGGGCGTCGTCGGCTCGCTGCTCGCCAAGGACGTTATCCTCTCCACGCTACTCGGTGTGTTTGCCTTCAGCGCTTTCTGGGGCATCCACGAACTGTTCCAACAACGGAAACGGGTGCAACGGGGATGGTTTCCGAAAAAACCCAAGAGGGAAGAAAGGGACTAAAGAGGATAAAGAGGATAAAAGGCAGAAGCATAGGGGGCGCCATGGCGCCCCCTATGCTTCTGCTGTGATGAGTTCTTCGTCGAGAATCTGCCGGGTCAGGCGGGTGACCTGCGGCTCGTTGCGGATGATGGCACGCAACTCCTCCAGACGGCGGGCATTGGGCGATTCGGGTATCCACAGCTTCAGGTAACCCCCGTCGCCGTATTTCTCCTTCAGGTGACCGAGGCAACGCTCAAGGTGGCCTTCGCGCGACAGTTCCGGATAATGCTGGAGACTATACTGCACCGTTCGGCGAATGATGGTCTCGGCCTCGATGAAGCGGTCGGCCTCGGCGATGATGCGTCCGTAGAGGCTGCGGGGAGCATGGTCGGACGAGGCACGATGATCCTCGGCCGCCTCAGCGATGAGCTCTATCTGCTCTTCCGAGAACCACTCTCTCAGCCGTTGGTCAGAACGGACAATCTCGCCCGACACCAGATGATGGCGTTCACGTCCCTCCACCAGTCCGGTGTCGTGATAGGCGGCAGCCGCATAGAGCAGCTCGCCGTCGGCATCCAGCATGTCGGCCAGCTCCAGCGCCTGCGCTATCACCAGCCGGACATGACTCTCCCGATGGGCTTTGTCGAAAGCATGGTAGCGGGGGATAATCTCGGCCTCGATGTAGGCTTTCAGCCCCTCCCTGATGTCGTTCATCCGCTCTTGTATCAGTCGCGACGGAAGATGTCGCGGGTATAGACTTTCTGTGCAACGTCGTCGAGCGAGGCATCGTAGCGGTTGGCAATGATGGCATCGCTGCGGCGCTTGAACTCGTCGAAGTCACCTACCACCTCGCTGCCGAAGAAGTGGGTGCCGGCGGGCAGCGTGGGCTCGTAGATGATGACGGTGGCGCCTTTGGCCTTGATGCGCTTCATGACACCCTGGATGGAGCTTTGGCGGAAGTTGTCGGAGTTGGACTTCATCGTCAGGCGATAGACGCCGATGGTGGTGGTGCGCTCCTTCTCGCTGTCCCACTGGCTGGAGGCGGCATAGTAGCCTGCGCGGCGCAGCACCTGGTCGGCAATGAAGTCCTTGCGGGTGCGGTTGCTCTCCACGATGGCCGACATCATGTTCTGCGGCACGTGGTCGTAGTTGGCAAGCAGTTGCTTGGTGTCCTTAGGCAGGCAGTAGCCACCATAGCCGAACGAAGGGTTGTTGTAGTGGCTGCCGATACGCGGATCGAGACCGACTCCCTCGATGATGGCCCGGGCGTCCATACCCTTCACCTCGGCATAGGTGTCGAGTTCGTTGAAGTAGCTAACACGCAGTGCCAGATAGGTATTGGCGAAGAGCTTGACCGCCTCAGCCTCCTTCATGCCCATGAAGAGCACGGGGATGCCCTTGTCCTTAGCTTCGGGCTGATGACCGATAGCGCCCTCCACCAGCAGGGCAGCGAAACGGCGGGCCTTCTCCTCAAGGTCGGGGGCAGCAATGGCGGTGATGGCGGCATTCTCCACGTCGAACTCGGGGCTGTCGATGGTCTTCGGGTATCCTACGATGATGCGCGAGGGGTAGAGGTTGTCATAGAGAGCCTTGCTCTCGCGGAGGAACTCGGGCGAAAAGAGAAGGTTGAACTTCTTCCCTGCCAGAGCCGGCGTGCTGGCATACTTGAGGGCATAGCGCACATAGAGGCTGCGAGTGTAACCTACGGGAATGGTTGATTTGATGACCATGACGGCATCGGGGTTGACGCTCAGCACCAAGTCGATGACCTCCTCCACATGGCGGGTGTCAAAGAAGTTTTTCTGCGGGTCGTAGTTGGTGGGAGCAGCAATGACGACAAACTCAGCGTCGCGATAGGCTGCTGCGCCGTCGAGCGTAGCCACAAGGTCGAGGGGCTTTTCCGCCAGATACTTCTCGATATAGTCGTCCTGGATGGGCGACTTGCGCTGATTGATGAGGTTCACTTTCTCGGGGATGACGTCAACAGCCGTGACGTGGTTGTGCTGTGCCAACAGCGTGGCAATAGATAGGCCTACATAGCCTGTTCCGGCAACTGCAATGTTCATAAGTAGGGTTATTTTTGGGTTATTGTTATCAGAGCATTCAGAATAATCAGATTATTCCACATCAGTGGTTGGGCGGTGTTCCTTCTTCACTTGCACCGTGCCGTCGGAGAGGTAGCGACGGACGATGAAGAGTCCGCGGGTGGGTGCCTCGATGCTTCGTCCGTTCAAGTCGAAGTATTCCGTACGGACGACAGCGGGCGTGGTGGACGCGACGTCGCGGACGGAGAGTTCCGGGTCGTCAGTGATGCGCAGGATGCCGTCCGAAGCCAAGTCGGTGATATCCCAGTAGAGCCCTTCAGGCAGTGCGCCGAGGGTGAGCTTCCCGATGTTCACGCCGGCAGCCTCGGCCTTCCATAGCTGGAACTCCTTGCCCACGGCGAGTCCGCTGGCTCCTTCACGTACCCTGACGACCAGCTCTCCTTCAAAGGCAAGGTCGCCGATGTTCGTCAGCTTCGTGTAGAGAGCCTGGCTGGAGATGAAGAACTGTGCAGTGGCTCCGGCGGCTACGGTCAGTTTCTGTCCGCCGAAGTCGATAGTTCCGCTCATGGAGGTTTCCTTGACGCCCGGACGAAGCAGCGCGCCGCGGCTGACGGTGACGCTGCTGTTCTCCAGCCGTCCTGCTCCCGTCAGCGCCGCACCCGACTTGACGGTGAGTGCCCCCGTGCCGAGCATGGCCTTGGTGGCCTTGCTGTTGTTGAGGCAGAGGATGCCCTCGCCGATGGAGTTGGTGCCCGTGTGGCTGCTTCCCTGCCCTGTCAGCGACATCGTGCCGGCACCTACCTTCTCGAAGCGTGTGCCCGTGCCCGTGACGGTGCCGCCGAACTCAAAGTCGCTGTCGAGCGAACCCACCTGCCACGTGTTGGCGCCGCTGGCCGAGCTGCTGAGTGAGCAGCTGCCGCCAAGACGGCCCGTGCCGGTGACAGCACCTATCTTATATGTCTTGCCTGTGCTCTGCACCTCTATGCCGGAGGGGATGTTGAACGTCCCCTTGGGCATCCCCTTGGCGTTGTTGAGGCAGAAGCGTCCGTCGGCAGCGACTCCCGCAGGCTTGACTGTACCCTCGAAGGCCGACCAGTCGCCATTGAAGGCGGCGCGGGTGGCATACCAGTCGTTGCCCTTCACCAGCGGATAGTAGATGGTGAGGGTGCCCGCTCCCGTCAGGCGGTTGTTGTACGTTCCGCGGTCGGCATAGCAGTTCATCGCCGCCGACTTGCCCTCGGCAATGTACACGGGCAGCTGGGAATCCTGGTTGAGGTTGAGCGTACCAATCTGCATCTCCACGGCTGTGGCCGGGGTGGCGCACGAGACGTCCACCGTCCCGCCGGCCACGACCAGCTTGCTGAGTGTCGTGCTGTTGGCCTTCAGCTTCAGCCATCCGTTGCCTTTCTTCGTCAGCACGGTGCCGGCGAAGGCTTTGTCCATGACGAAGTCGGCGCTGTTGTTGATGACACCTCCCCCGTCGCCTTGCACCCTGATGGGGCTGCCCATCTCCACGGCAGCCGTCGTCTGCAGCGTGGCGCCGTTTTCGATGATGAAGCTGTTGGAGTTGGTGGTGATGCCGCCCAGGTTGCCCGTCTCGCTATAGGGATTGGAGAGTTTGCTGACGCGTATGGTGCCTCCACTGATACGTGTGCCGCCCACGTAGCTGTTTTCGCCGCTGACGGTGAGTGTGCCGCTGCCGCGTTTGACGAGCACCGAAGTTCCGGCCAGGCTGCCGCTGCCGCCCAGGGTGTAGGCCTGGGAGTTGTCGAACAGCACGGTGTCGGCTATTATTTCTCCCGTCAGGTTGACGGTGTAGTTCTGTGCATTGTCGGTGAAGCGCACCTTGTCACCAGCCACGAAGACGTCCGACGCACCGTCGAGCATGAAGTTGGCCGTCTGGGCAAAGTCCCACGTGCTGTTCTCGGCGCCTGTCCACTCGATGGTGGAGGCTTCGCGCACGCCGGCGACCACCAGCGAGAGCAGGCCGTCGGCATACTCCAGCTTGGCGTTCGCCCCGCTGAGCCCCTCCAGCTTGATGGACTTTATGTCCCCGTCAATCTGCGGTACGCGCACAAGCGGATAGCGTCCCGGGGCGAGTTTAGAGGGGTCGATGGATTCCATCCCGTCCATAGCCACGAATGTAAAGACCGGGGTCGTGTAGGCCGGGGCTGTGGCTTGGTTGGTTGTTTTCAGTGTCAGCACCTGACGGACATCCATGCTGTCGCTCTCCAATGCGGAGGAGAAGAGGCGGAACTGCACCTTTGCGCCGAAGGCCAGCGTCAGGCTGTCCATCGACATGCTCGCGGGGCAGATGCACTTTATCAGGTCGTTGCGGGGCACCAGCGTCGAGCCGTACTCCATCGTTACGCTTCGCCCGAATTTGATTTCGCCGATAAGCGTGGCAAAGCGGTTGACCCACACGCGGCTGTTGGGCACCGAGCCGACGAAGTTGACGGTGCCGGCCCAGATATCGGTGTTGCCGCTGTGGGTATGGTCGCCCATGCTCAGATAGAGGCTGCCGTCGCCCTGCTTGACCAGACGTGTGGGGCCGGAGAGGTGTCCTGCAAGACTGTGGGCATAGCTTTTGCGGGTGATGTTATTGTTGTCGTTGTTGCCCTGCACCCATGTGGGAGCGTTGTCGGTGAGGACGGCGGGCTGTGCACCTTCGGCGAGGGTGGCCGTCATGTCGCCCGTGGTGCAGAGGATGACGTGCTGCCCGTCGAGTTCCTTGCCGATGGTGCCGCCGTCGGCCACCTCGGTACGTCCCGTCAGGGTGAGGGGCGGCGGAGCCATGGTGATGCCCTCCAGCTGGCCGAGGAAGTAGCTGGCGTGGGGCGGCTGGTTGTAGCCGCACATCTGCCACACCATAGCCTGGCGGTACTGGTGGTCGTGCCACAGCGTGTAGTTGCGCCAGGGGGTATAGTCGGTGGTGGTGTAGATGCGCAGGGCCATGTTGTCGGTAGTGCGCAGCACGAGCTCCTCGCGCCAGTCGCCCAGGATGTCGCCCTGTGCCGAGGGGGTGTTCTTCGTCCAGTTGCAGAGCTTGGTGCCCGAGGTGGAGAAGATGGCGCCTCGGCCATACTTCCAGATGACGGCGTTGCCCTCGGTGGCGTCGCCGTCGAGCGACTCCTCGCAGAGGTCGCCGTCCCAGTAGATGCGGAAGTTCTGCGTGATGCCGCCCTTGTCGGTGCTGACGATGGCGTCGGCGGTGAGGCTGATGACACCTGCCGAGTGGCCCGAGACGCCCTGCGAGCCCAGCCACCTGTTGCTGAAGTTGCCTGCCATGGCGCGTCCGTCGTCGCGGCTGCTCACCTCGCGGAAGTAGATTTTCGAGGTGGTGGCGTCGCGGTAGTTATTGTCGGGGCTGGTTTCGTTGCAGGCAAAGACTTCCTGCCCGTGGCGATAGGGGTCGAGGTCGCTGCAGTGGATGGCGTCGCCGTGGCCGAGGCCGGTGGTGGAGAGGCCCTTGCCGTTGTCGTCGATGACCATGCTGCCATAGACGATTTCGTCGCGGCCGTCCCAATCGACGTCGGCCACCATGTAGTTGTGGTTGCCCTGCCCATACCAGCTGCCGGGCAGCCCGTCGCTCTTCCACTCCCAGCGCTTCGTCAGCTTATGGGTGTCGGGGTCCACGTCGAAGGCGGCGAAGTGGTGCTTGGTGTAGATGCCACGTGCCAGGAAGATGCTGGCATGTCGTCCGTCGAGGAACGGTGCGCCGAAGAAGTACTTCGACGAGCGGTGTCCGTAGCTGTCGCCCCAGTCGGAGGCATTGCCGCGGGGCAGCGGATAGTCTATGTAGGGTTTGCTGTCGCTCGTGCCGATGGGATAGGGTTTGCCCGTGGCGCCCTCTATATAAATAAGGTATTCGGCGCCCTCGTGGGTATAGGCCATGTTGCCGTCGCTGTGGTTGACGGAGCCGCGGCTGTTGTAGGTGGCGCTGCCGATGAGCTGCTGGTGCATCTCGCCGTCGTCGCCACGGTAGTGGATAATCATGTTGTCGGCGCCGCGCAGCAGCACCTCGGCCTTGCCGTCGCCGTCCCAGTCATAGGCCACGAAGTTAATCTCCACGCTGCTGCCGCTGACCATGTTGGGCCCCACGTCGATGTACCAGAGTCTTGTGCCGTCCAGCCGATAGGCCTCCAGCATGGTGTAGTTGGTGCCGCTGACGGGGTAGCCCGCGTTGGCGTCGGCTTGGTTGATGCGCTTCAGTAGCAGTTCGCTGACGCCGTCGCCGTCGAGGTCGCCCAGCGAGACGTCGTTGGCCGTGTATTCCGATGTGACGTCCGCGCCGCTGCGGCTCAGCACGGGTTGCAAGGGCACCTCCATATACTGCCGCGGCCAAGGGGCGACGGCTGCGCAGGGTTCCTGCTCCACGCCGCCCACCACGGCCGCCACCGTGTAGCGGCTGTCAGGTGTGCCCGAGGCATCCACGTAGTTGCTCACGCTGAGCGGCTCCGCGTTCAGCTTCACCCCGTCGCGATAGAGGTTGTACGTCACGTCGTAGTACTCCTCACCGAAGATACGCCACGAGGCGAACACGCCGCCGGATGTCTTCACGGCCACCAGACCACGGTCCAGTTTATCCATCGGACGTTGGGCCCAGAGGACAGGTATCACCAGCAGCTGACAGACGACGGCTGCAAACAACGTACGGACTACACTATGTCGTTTCATGATTTCGCATTTTTTTATTGTATTAAATGATTATCCGCAATCAATTTGTATTCTTTGTTTTTCACATCACGTCATTTCGTCGAGCATGGCCTGCAGCTCATCGCGTACGTGCTTGAGGCGCTGCACTATTTCCGACGATTCCACCACCACCTCCTTGGTGCTTTTGAGCCGTTCCTTAGCAGCAGCAATGGTGAGGCCTTTGTCCTTCAGCAGATGGTTGATGAGCTTGACGAGTTCAATGTCATCGCGGGTATATTGCCGTGCGCCGCGGGACGTCTTGCGAGGCTGCAGCTCGCGGAACTGCTTCTCCCAGTAGCGCAGGGCTGTCTCCGGCACCCCCGTCAGCTCCGCCACCTCGCGAATGCTATAATAGAGTTTCAGGTCCTTTTCCACCTCAATGAAATTACTGTTTGACAATCAATCCAACATCCTCCCGTGGTTGTCGGCGAGGTTCACAATCTGTTCGTAGTGCTCGGCGTCGAGGTCCATGAAGTAGAAGTTGACGGGGTTCACCTTCTGTCCACGCTGCACCACCTCGTAGTGTACGTGCGGCCCGGTGCTCTTGCCGGTGCTGCCCGAGAGGGCTATCAGGTCGCCCCTTTTCACCGTCTGCCCGGGACGGATGCGGTAGGCGCTGAGGTGACAGTAGCGGGTGCGGTAGCCATAGCCGTGGTCAATCTCCACTGTCATGCCGTAGCCCTGCTCCCATCCGGTGCTGACGACACGTCCGTCGGCGGTGGCAAACACCGGCGTACCGATGTCGCACGTGAAGTCCATGCCGTAGTGGAAGCGCACGGTGCCATACACGGGGTCGATGCGCGAGCCGTAGCCCGACGCCGTGTGCTTGAGGTCGTTGTTCGAGATGGGCTGTATGGCGGGCAGGTGGGCAAGCATGTCCTCGTGGTTCTTGAAGAACCCCACCACCTGGTTGAACGACTCCGACTGGATGTAGAGCTGCCGCGTCAGGAGGTCCATCTTCTGCGTCACGTTCACCACCAGGGCCGCGTCGTCGAGCGACTCCAGCGTCTCGTAGCGGTTGGTGCCGCCATAGCCCGCACTCCTGACGCGCTGCGACACGGGGTCGGCCATCAGCAGCACGCGGTAGAGGTTATCGTCGCGCTGCTGGATGTCGCTCATCACGTCCAGCGCATCGTCCAGCCTGTGCGACAGGATGTTATATTGTGTCAGCAGGGCCGAGTTCTCGCGGCGCAGACGCTTTATGGTGCGCGACGTGCCGAAGGACAGATAGGTGCCGCCGGCCGCTGCCGCCATCAGCAGCACCGTCAGCAACACACGCCCGGGCGTCGGCACGAAGCCTCCCTTTTTTTGCATTTTTTCCATAATTATCGGACAAAATTACGGAAACCTCACTATCTTTGCAAACTTTTTCAGAAGAAATAAGAAAAAAAAGAGTAAAACAGTACATATCCCCATGTTGACAGCAAACGAAATCCGCGAATCATTCAAGAGCTTCTTCGCCTCGAAGGGGCATCAGATTGTGCCCTCGGCACCCATGGTCATCAAAGACGACCCCACCCTGCTCTTCACCAACGCAGGCATGAACCAGTTCAAGGACATCATCCTCGGCAACGTCGAGCCGCAGCACCGCCGCGTCGCCGACTCGCAGAAGTGCCTGCGTGCCAGCGGCAAGCACAACGACCTCGAGGAAGTCGGACACGACACCTACCACCACACCATGTTCGAGATGCTTGGCAACTGGTCCTTCGGCGACTACTTCAAGCACGAAGCCATCGACTGGGCATGGGAGTACCTCGTGGATGTCCTCCACCTCAACCCCGCCGACCTCTACGCCACCGTCTTCGAGGGCAGTCCCTCCGAGGGCATCGAGCGCGACAACGAGGCCGCCTCCTACTGGCAGCGCCACCTTCCCGCCGACCATATCCTGAACGGCAACAAGCACGATAACTTCTGGCAGATGGGCGACACCGGCCCCTGCGGCCCCTGCTCCGAGATTCACATCGACAGCCGCCCCGCCGCCGAGAAGGCCGCCGTCCCCGGCGCCTCACTCGTCAACAAAGACCACCCGCAGGTCATCGAGATATGGAACATCGTCTTCATGCAGTACGACCGCCGTGCCGACGGCACCCTCGCCCCGCTGCCTGCCCGCGTCATCGACACCGGCATGGGCTTCGAGCGCCTCGTCCGCACCATCCAGGGCAAGACCAGCAACTACGACACCGATGTCTTCCAGCCCCTCATCCACGCCATCGAGGACCTCTCGGGCCTCCGCTACGGCACCGCCGGGCAGACCGACGTGGCCATGCGCGTCGTCGCCGACCACATCCGCACCATCGCCTTCTCCATCGCCGACGGCCAGCTGCCCGGCAACGCCAAGGCCGGCTACGTCATCCGCCGCATCCTGCGCCGCGCCGTACGCTACGGCTACACCTTCCTCGCCCAGCGGCAGGCCTTCATGCACCGCCTCGTGCCCACCCTCGTCGCCAGCATGGGCGACGCCTACCCCGAGCTCCGCGCACAGCAGACACTCATCGAGCGCGTCATGCGCGAAGAGGAGGAGGCCTTCCTCCGCACCCTCGACACCGGCATACGCCTCCTCGACCGCCTCATCGCCGACGCCCGCCAGCGCGGCACCACCGTCGTCAGCGGCACCGACGCCTTCACCCTCTACGATACCTACGGCTTCCCCCTCGACCTCACCCAGCTCATCCTGCGCGAGAATGGCCTCACCGCCGACACCGACCAGTTCAACGCCGAGATGCAGAAGCAGAAGGAGCGCGCCCGCGGCGCCGCCGCCACCAGCCTCGGCGACTGGGTCGTCCTGCGCGAGGGCGACACCCGCTTCGTCGGCTACGACACCACCGAACACGACTGCCACATCCTCCGCTACCGCCGCGTCACGCAGAAGAACCGCACCTACTGGCAGCTCGTCCTCGACGTCACCCCCTTCTACGCCGAGTCCGGCGGACAGGTCGGCGACACCGGCGTCCTCGTCTCCTGCGGCCCCGACGACCACCCCGTCACCATCACCGTCACCGACACCAAGAAGGAGAACGGCCTCACCGTCCACCTCACCTCCGACGACCTCACCGCCGTCGCCCCCCTGCAAAACACCTGGATGGCCTGCGTCGATGCCGACCGCCGCGCCGCCACCGCCGCCAACCACACCTGCACACACCTCCTCGACGAAGCCCTCCGCACCGTCCTCGGCACACACGTCGAGCAGCGCGGCTCGCTCGTCACCCCCGACTCCCTCCGCTTCGATTTCAGCCACTTCCAGAAAGTCACCCCCGACGAGCTCCGCCAGGTCGAGCACCTCGTCAATGCCAAGATACGCGCCAACATACCCCTCACCGACCACCGCGACCTCCCCATCGACCGTGCCCGCGAGCTCGGCGCCATCGCCCTCTTCGGCGAGAAGTACGGCGACCACGTGCGCGTCGTCCAGTTCGGCACCAGCGTCGAGTTCTGCGGTGGCACCCACGTCGGCGCCACCGGACAGATAGGCATGGTGCGCATCCTCTCCGAGAGCAGCGTCGCCGCCGGCGTGCGCCGCATCGAGGCCGTCACCGGCGCCCGCGTCGAGGCCATGCTCGACGACCTGCAGGACCAGCTGTCCGCCCTCCGCCAGCTCTTCGTCGGCGCCCACGACCTCCGCGCCGCCGTCGCCAAGATGCTCGACGAGCACAGCGCCCTCAAGGCACAGATGGAGGCCGTGCAGCACGAGCGCGCCACCGCCCTCGCCGACGACCTCGCCCGCCGCGCCACCGTCACGCCCGCCGGCATCCGTGTCATCACCGCACGCCTGTCCTTCCCCGCCGACGTCGTCAAGGACATCGTCTTCCGTCTCCGCAACCTCAGCCCCCTCGGCACCCTCGTCGTCATCGGCTCCGAGGCCGACGGCAAGCCCATGCTCACCGTCAGCGCCTCCGACGACCTCGTCCAGCAGCATGGCATCCACGCCGGACAGCTCGTCCGCGAAGCCGCCAGGCTCATCTCCGGCGGAGGCGGCGGACAGCCCCACTACGCCACCGCCGGAGGCAAGAACCCCGACGCCCTCCCCGCCGCCATCGACCGCGTCGTCACACTCGCAACGCAAAGCGCTTAACCGGGGCGTAATCGGGAATTACACAACGTGTTTCGCATTGCCCTTGCCTTCGCCCTCGGCATCGCCCTCACCGATGCCCTGCAGCAGAGCTGCCACACCACCCCCGCAACCTACCTCATAACGGCTGCGGGGTTTTTGTCGGCCGCCCTCCTCCTCGAGACACCCATCCCCCGTTCCCCACGTAAAATCCCGTCATTCCCCCCATTCCGTCATTCCGTCACCACCCGTCCGTTCCTGACCGCCCGCCTCTCCACGCTCCTGCTCCTGATGGCAGTCTGCGCCCTCGGCGCGTGGCGCTACCAGACCATGCACGACCACGTCGTGGTCGCGTGGCCCGAAGGGCCGCACGACTGCCTCGCCATCGTCCGCAGCGCACCCCGTCCGCGCACCCGGTCCACCCGCTACGAGCTCGACATCGACGGCCATCGCGTCTATGGCTACGCCTACCGGCGGCAGCCCGCCGCAGACGCTGCACCCGCCACCTTCGGCTGGGGCGACACCCTCACCCTCCGCAGCGTGGTCATCATGCCGCCACGGCCGCTCTCCGACACCCTCACCTTCGACTATCCCCGTTACCTCTACACCCACCGCATCAGCGGCACCGTCATGCTCCCCGCCGACCGCATCGTCGCCACATCGCCCGCCACCGCCGTTCCCCTCCACCGCTGGCGACAGACCCTCACGGCCCGCCTGCAAACCCTCTATGCACAGGCCAGCCTCCCCGACGATGTCACGGCCATCGCCGCCGCCCTCTCGCTGGGCGACAGGAGCCAGCTCCCCGACACCCTCCTCGACGCCTATGCCGATGCCGGCGCCAGCCACCTCCTCGCCCTCTCCGGCATGCACGTCGGCGTGCTCTACGCCCTCCTCACCGCCGCCCTCGGCCTCGTCCTGCACGGGTGGTGGGGCCGACGGCTGCGCGGCCTGCTCGCCGCAGCCGTGCTCTGGGCCTTCGCCTTCCTAACCGGCCTCTCCCCCTCCCTCGTCCGCGCCGTCACCATGTTCACCCTCTACGCCGTGGCAGGCGCCGTCAGCGCCGACCGCTCACCCCTCAACGCCCTCGCCGTCGCCGCGCTCCTGATGCTCGGCACACAACCCTTCCTGCTGTTCGATGTCGGCTTCCAGCTCTCCTTCGCCTCCATGCTCGCCATCCTGCTGCTGATGCCGCACTACCGCCGCCACTACCTCGCCCACGGCCGTCCCCGCCACCCCCTCCTCTACCGGCTGGGCAGCATGGTCGCCATCGCCATCGCCGCACAGGTCGGCACTGCGCCCCTCCAGCTCTATCATTTCGGGCGCTTTTCCACCTGGTTCCTCGTGACCAACCTCGCCGCAGTGCCCCTCATGGAAGCCGCGATGGTGCTGCTGGTGACGTGGCTGCTGCTCACCCTCCTCTCCACCATCGCCATGCGGACAGCCGCCGCCACCACCGCTGTCGCCGTTGTCGCCACCGCCCTCACCACCGCCGTTGCCGCCGCCCTCACCGCCACCGTCCGCACCATGAACAGCCTGCTCACCGCCATCGCCCGCTGGCCCCTCAGCAGCCTGCGCGTAGCCCACTTCGATGCCCTCGACGCCGCCCTGATGGCGCTCCTCTACGTCTTCCTCTACCGCTACCTCCTGAAAAAGCACACCCCCAGCGCCCTGTGGGCGTTGGGGTGTGTGGTCATTTGGCTGGTGCGGCGGCTATCGGACGTAGTATTTCCGGCCGTTGCGTAGGTAGAGGCCATGGGCTGACGGGGTGACGGGGCGTCCCTGCAGGTCGTAGGCGGTGCCGTCGGCATCGTCCTCTGCCTGCGGCAGCTGGGGGGGCTGGACGGAGGTATCGACATCGGCCATGACCTGACGGACCTCGTCGGCGGTGAGGGCGTAGTTGTAGAGGCGGACATCGTCGAGGTAGGCGCGCAGGAGGGCCTGCGACGAGCGTTGTCCGCGTCCTATGTAGGCGAGCACGGGGGGGAGGTCGGAGGGGCGGAGGGTGATGTCGGCGGTGGCGGCGACAGGCTCGCCATCGACATAGAGGGTGACGCTGTCGGTGCCGACGGTGAGGGCGACATGGTGGAGCTTGAGGGGTGTCAGCTTGGGTGCGAGCAGGCTCTGCTCCTCGCCATCGCGAATGATGCTGAAGCGCATGTGGGTGCCGTCGGAGGGGGTGAGGAAGAGGGTGTTGCGGGTGTCGTAGCCGGCATCGACGATGCGCTGGCCGGCACCGGCGGTGCTGCCGGTCCAGCATATCCACAGGCTGAGGGTGAGCCGGGGACTGCTGAACAGGGCGGGCGGCACCTGCACGAAGCTGCTGCCGTCGAGACGGAGGCTGTGGCTGCCGGAGGCGACATAGCGCGCGGTATTCGAATAGCGGGCTTCGGCATAGGGGACGAGGTGGAAGGCGTTGGCGGTGGTGTCGCGCAGCGTCTGGTCGAACTCGTAACGGGCGACGAGGCCGCGGGTGCCGTCGGTGGCAGAGGTGACGACTTCGGCGGAGGCGAGGGAGATGTTGCTGCTCTGGTCGATGGCTTTCACCTTATAGATATAGGTGCCGTGTGGGCTGACGGTGTTGTCGATGAAGAGGGTGTCGGGGGCGCAGCGGGCGATGGTGTTCCACTGTCCGGTGGCGGCGTCGGCACGCAGCACGTGGTAGCCGGCGATGTCGGCCTCGGCATTGGCCTGCCAGCGGAGAAGCACGGAGGCGCCCTGCGGGGTGGCGGTGAGGCCGACGGGGGCGTCGGGGAGGGTGAGCCTGCAGCGGGCGGTGACGGGGATGAGCTTCCACTGCTGGCGGTCGTCGCCGGTGTAGGTGCCCTGCTGGACCTTGGCGCCGGAGGCCTTGCTGCCGCCGGAGACCTCGAGGCAGAGGTTGCTGTGGCGGCTACGGATGTAGTAGAAGCCGTCGCCGGCGTACTGGAGATACCACTGCTCGTTGGTGCCGAGGCTGCCGTTGTAGAGGCGCACTTCGCCGCCGGCATCGAGCGACCAGTTCCAGACGTCGATGGGATAGCCGTTCTGGGCGGAGCAGATGGTGTGATAGCTGAAGTCGCCGCCGATGCGGGCATCGACGGGACGGACATGCCAGTGCTGGGTGGGGCGGTTGGTCCACGAGAGCTGGACGAGCTGGGTGCCGGAGGCGGCTTGTCCGCCCTGCGGGGAGAGCACCATGCGGCTGCCGCGGTTGACGAGCATGTAGGTGCCGTCGATGGGTGCGGGCGGGACGTCCTCGCCCCAGGTGATGGCGAGCATGCGCTCGGCATTGGTCTGCCCCTGCTGGTATCCGTTGCCGCCGGGCATGTCGATGGCGAACTCGCGGGTGGGGCCGTAGCCGTCGAAATAGACGGGGCGGTCGGTGACGACGAAACGCCACGAGGAGGGCTTGGCCTGCCGCTCGGAGGTGCCGAGGAAGGCTTCGATGCGGTCGTCGAGGGTGTTGCGATAGACGGCGGCGGCGGCCCAGGCGCTGCGGTTCTCGGCATAGGCGAGGCGCTGGCCGAAGGAGGCGCGGCAGAACTGTCCGCGGGCGAGGCCGTCGAAGCCCCACCAGATGCCGGTCTGCATGCCGTATTGTACGCCCACCATGGCCTCCATGACGTTGTGGAGTTCGTCGGCGGTGGCATAGTGGCCGTCGGCGCGCACCTCGGCGAAGAAGTCGGCATAGGTGTTGAAAGCGCCGGCGAGCTGGTGGGTGCAGCCTTCATCGACATAGGGTTTCATGTAGTTGTACCATTCGGAAGCGCGGTCGCAGTTGAGGGTGTTGCCGGCGGAGATGCGGATGTCGCGGAAGTGGTCGGCGTAGTCGGTGCGGAGGAGCTGGCAGATGGCGCGGAAGTCGCCGATGCTGCCCTGTCCCCAGCCGTAGTCGGGTTCGTTGAAGGGCGAGACGGTGATGACGCGGTAGCCGGCGGCTTGGTAGGCGGTGGTGCTGATGTCGATGAGCCGTGCCCAGCGGGCGGCGTCGGCCTTGCCGGACGAGGAGGTGAAATAGGGGTCAACGGCTCCGTCGGCGGGGTCGGAGTTGATGACGAGGTCGGGCTGAGCCATGAGGCGTGCCACGGCGAGACGGCGGTTGAGGTCCTGGCGCTGGCGGGTGGTGAGGGCGGTGTCGCCCACGAGGGGTTCGGTGGGCTGGAAGGAGACGCGGAGGACGGAGAGGTTGTCGCGGCCGATGTAGGCCATGCCGCGCCGGACGTTGTCGGGACTAATCCAGGCGGCGTCCATGCCCCAGACGATGGGAAGCTGCTCGCCCTCGGCGACGGTGCTGAACACGACGTCGGTGCCGCCGAGGGGTGACGGCCGCAGGCCGTCAGAGGCTGTGGGCTGAGCGGTTAATAATGAAAAATGAAATATGAATAATGAAAAATAGAGAGCTATGCAAGCTGTGTGCGACACATGAGACGGTTTTAAGGTACTACGTATTTCACGAATTATACGAATTATTGAACACGGATAATACGGATAACACGGATGGTACGGATTTTTCGAACACGAATTACACGAATCTACACGAATTCTTTTCATTTCATATCGGGGACATCCGTTCAATCTGTTCAATCCGTGTTCGAGATAATTCGTATAATTCGTAAAATTCGTAGTCTTATTATTCATTTTTCATTTCTAATTCCTAATTCCTAATTCCTTACAGGTTGTTGAGGAGCTCGACCTTGCCTTCATCGACGAGCTTGAGGATGAGTTCGCCGAAGAGGGTGTTGGCCCAGGCAAACCACGAACGGGTGAAGTGGCGGGGGTTGTTGACATCGACGCCCTCGTGCATGAAACCGGTGCCGGCATCGGTGGCGATGAGGGTGCGGAGGCACCAGGCGACCTCGGCGTCGCCGGCGGCATCGTCGGCAGCGGTGAAGGCGCGCATGATGATGCTCATGGGCCAGGCCATGTCGTAGCCGACGTGGGGGCCGCCAATGCCCTCGAACGCGGTGCCGCGGAAGAAGTAGGGGTTGTCGGTGCTCCAGACGAAGCGGCGGGTGTTGAGATAGACGGGGTCGTCGGCAGGAACGATGCCGAGGTAGGACATGGCGAGCAGGCTGGGCACGTTGGCGTCGTCCATCAGCAGGGCGTTGCCGAAGCCATCGACCTCGAAGGCGTAGATGGGGCCGTACTTGGGATGGGGATAGACGGCATAGTCCCGCAGGGCTGCGGCGACCTCGTCGGCCAGCGCCGTGCAGTCGGCAGCAAGGGTGTCGCTGCCTTCGGCCCCGACGCTGCGCAGAATCTCGGCGGCGTGGCGAAGCTCGGTCACAGCGAAGAAGTTGGAGGGGACGAGGAAGGAGAAGGTGGTGGCATCGTCGGAGGGACGGAAGGCGCTGGCAATGAGGCCGACGGGCTTTGCGGGAGCACCCCAGCCGTCGTTGCAGCGGGTGTCGAGCTGGCGCTCGGTGCGGCGCTGGAAGCGGTAGGGGCCGAGGCCGTCCTTGAGCTGCTGCTCACGGAAGGTCTTGAGGATGGCCGCCACGGCGCGGCGCCACTCGTCGGTGCGGAAGAGGGTGTCGTCGCCGGTCTGCTTCCAGTAGGCATAGGCCAGACGGATGACGTAGCAGGGCGAGTCTATCTCCCACTTGCGCTCGTGGAGCTCGGGGCGCATGGCGGTGCGGTCGGTGGCCCACTCACTGCCGGTGGGGCCCATGTTGAAGGCGTTGGCATAAGGGTCGATGTTGATGCACTTGAGCTGGCGCAGGATGACGCCGCGGATGAGACGGGCCAGCTGGGGGTCGTCCTTGCAGAGGGCGACGTAGGGGAAGACCTGAGCACCGCTGTCGCGCAGCCACATGGCGTGGATGTCGCCGGTATAGACGAAGGTGTCCTCGTCGCCGTCGAAATGGACGGTGGTGTCGAGGGTGTTGGGCAGGCAGTTCTCGAACATCCAAGCCAGACGGCGGTTGGCGAGCAGTTTCTTGACGACCTCTATCTTGGCTTCCACGGCCTTCGACGTGAACAGCCGCTCCTCCACAGGCGGGCGGCGGGTGACATAGCCGCCGACCGGCTCAGCGGGGGCGGGGAGGGTGAACGACGTTTCCACGGGTATGGCACCCGTCGCATGGGGCGCCTTGGGTTTCGACTGGCAGCCGACAAGGCTGCAAAGGACAACTGCGAAAAGCAGCAACGAGAGTGATTTTTTCATTTTACACTATGATTTGAATGTTCCTGTCTGAGCTGGAAAAAAAAATTTCGGGACAAATATACGCAAATTAGAAGATATTCCGTATCTTTGCCGAGCAAAAATTTCAAAAAAACAATCAACCCTTTAAAAAAGTATTGGAATATGACACTTGACCAGTTCAATTTTGCCGGAAAGAAGGCATTTGTCCGTGTTGACTTCAACGTTCCCCTGAACGAGAGTTTCGAGATTACCGATGACACGCGCATCCGCGCGGCACTGCCCACGCTGAAGAAAATCCTTGCCGACGGGGGCCGCCTCATCATCGCTTCACACATGGGCCGTCCGAAGAAGAACCCCGACCCGAAGTTCTCGCTCCGCCATATCCTGCCGCACGTCAGCGAGTGCCTCGGCATCGACGTGAAGTTTGCCGACGACTGCCAGAAGGCGCAGGAGGCTGTGACTGCCCTGAAGGACGGCGAGGCCCTGCTGCTGGAGAACCTCCGCTTCTATGCCGAGGAGGAGGGCAAGCCCCGCGGCCTGGCCGAGGACGCCACAGACGAGGAGAAGAAGGCGGCCAAGAAGGTCGTCAAGGAGAGCCAGAAGGCCTTCACGAAGGTGCTGGCCGACTACGCCGACTGCTATGTGAACGATGCCTTCGGCACCGCCCACCGCGCCCATGCCTCCACGGCCCTCATCGCCGACTACTTCGACACCGACCACAAGATGTTCGGCTACCTGATGGAGAAGGAGGTACGCGCCGTCGATAAGGTGATGAACGACATCCACCGTCCCTTCGTCGCCATCATGGGCGGCTCGAAGGTCAGCACCAAAATCGAAATAATCGAGAACCTGCTCGGCAAGGTGGACACGCTCATCCTGGGCGGCGGCATGACCTACACCTTCATGAAGGCGCAGGGCGGCACCGTCGGCAACTCCATCTGCGAGGATGACAAGCTCGACCTCGCCCTCGACATCATGCGCCAGGCGCAGGAGAAGGGCGTCAAGCTGGTGCTGCCCATCGACAGCAAGGTGGCCGACGCCTTCGACAATGATGCCAACACCCAGTTCTGCCTTTCGAAGGAGATTCCCGACGGTTGGGAGGGCCTCGACATCGGCCCCAAGAGCATGGAGGCTTTTGCCGCCGCCATCCGCGGCGCCAAGACCATCCTCTGGAACGGCCCCACCGGCGTGTTCGAGATGGAGAACTTCATGGCCGGCTCGCGTGCCGTGGCCGACGCCATCGTAGAGGCTACCGCCAAGGGGGCCTTCTCGCTGGTGGGCGGCGGCGACAGCGTGGCCTGCATCAACAAGTTCGGCCTCGCCGACAAGGTCAGCTACGTCAGCACCGGCGGCGGTGCACTACTCGAAGCCATCGAGGGCAAGGTGCTGCCTGGCATCGCCGCTATACAGAAGTAAGGGCTTCATTTTTAAGAATTGGTCTATAGTCTATGGTCAAAAGTCTATTGCCTTTCGCGGCCTTTGGCCGCACGCCCCAAAGGGCGTAAGAAACAATTGACCATAGGCTATAGACCATAGACTTTTGACTTTTTTTCCATGAACATCGAACCGCTTGCCATCGGAGGGAGACTGCGCGAGGCGCTGGACGGGCTGAGGGATGCCGTCGGCTCGGCGGGCACGCCGTGGGAACTGAAGAAAGAGTTCCAGGACATCAGCAACCTCTACGACATCCTGCTCGACTACTTCCGCAGGGGTGTCGAGGATGCGGAACGCGGTCGCGTGTTCACCCGGCTCATCGGCCGCACACTCATCCTGAATGACAAGCTGAGCAGAACAGAGGAGGGGCGCTCCGGGACGGACGCCGCCGCCTCGTCCTTCGGCGCGACCTCCTTCTGGGGCACGGGCAAGGTGGCAGAGGCCATCGCCGTCGTGCGTGCCGCGGGCGCCGAGTCGCCCCGCGCCGGAGCATCAGCGCAGGGGCCTTCGGAGGCCATCGTCAGGGCTTGCCTGCTCATCAGCAGCATGACACTGAGCCTGCTGCACGTCTTCGACCCACGCAAGATGGAGGTGCTGTGCGAGGCGGCTGCGGCAGAGTGCGACGACATCGCCGTCCGTGCCGTCACCGCCATCGGCATCGCCATCCGGCGCTACGGCACCCGCATCCCCTTCTACCCCGACGTGGAGGCAAGGCTCCGACAGCTCGGCGCCGACACCGCCTTCCTCGACATGCTGGCCGACGTGGAGCTGCAGTTCGTACGCAGCCGCGACACCGAACGGATTGAACGGCGCATGAAGGACGACATCATCCCCTCCATGCTGCGCAGCCCCAAGGCCAAGGGCAAGCACATCATCACCCCCGAAGACCTCACCGACGACGGCAACCCCGAGTGGAGCAAATGGCTCAAGGAGAGCGGACTCGAGGAGAGCCTGCGCGAATTGACCGAGCTGCAGATGAGCGGCGCCGACATCTACATGGCCACCTTCTCGCAACTGAAGGGCTACCCCTTCTTCGGCGAGACGGCCAACTGGTTCCGTCCCTTCGACCCCTCGCACCCCGCCGTCAGCCACCTTTTCTCAAAAAACGAGGAGGCACACCCGGCTGCCGTCTTCAACCTCCAGTCCCTGATCATGCGTTCGGGCATCTTCTGCAACTCCGACAAATACTCCTTCTGCCTCTCGCTGGCGTCCATTCCCCAGGGGCAGCTGGACATGCTGCAAGCGCAGTTCAGCGAGCAGGAGGATGCCCTGCGCGAAGAGATGCAGAGCCGCCCCGACCACGCTGCCCTGCCCTCCAAGCCCTCGGCACGCACCCTTGTCAGGCAGTATATTCAGGACCTCTACCGCTTTTTCCACCTCAGCCCCGAGCGCAAGCACCTTGCCAACCCGTTCGCCGGCGGGGGCTCGCAGCAGGCCGGCGACCCGTTGCACGCTCTCTTCACCCTGCCGAAGGGTTCGCTGCTGGCACTCTTTGAGCTGAACTTCCAGCGACGTGACTTTGTCTCGGCCATCGACAGCTTTGCCGCCATCGAACGATGCTACCCCGATGCGCTCGACATCGCCCTCTGGCAGAAGTACGGCTTCTGCCATCAGAAGAGCGGCAACCCCTCCGCAGCCCTGCATGCCTACCGCATGGCCGACCTCTTCAAGCCCGACCAATACTGGACGCTGCACCACATCGCCCAGTGCCAGCGTGCCCTGGGGCAGACGGCCGACGCTCTCGACAGCTACCGCCACCTTGCCGCCATGAAACCCGACAATCCTCAGTTCGCCTTCCGGCAGGCTGAGTGCCTCACCCAGCTGGGGCAACACGAACAGGCTCTCGCCCTTCTCTATAAACTGGCCTACGACGACCCCGACTCGCTGCGTGTCGGGCGCACCATCATACACAATCTACTCTTGCTCCGCCAGCCGACGGCAGCAAAAAAATACGTCCGGCGCATCCTCGACGAGCCGAGTCACGACCTCTCCGACTTCGACCTCGCCCTCCTCGGTACAACCCAATGGCTTTGCGGCGAGCGCGACGACGCCATCCGCACCCTGGCCGTGGCCGACGCCATTCCCGCAGCCGACACCCTGCAGCAGCTCGGCATCGCCGCTGCCGACATCCCCTTCCTGCTCGACCTCATCCGCTCGGCACACTGAGAGGGCGGACAATCCGCTCAGATTGTGTCCGGGAGAAAATGCGGATTTTCCGGATTATCCAGACTATCCGGGCTTTCCGGATAAACCGAAAAAGTCCAATAGCCTCCTCAGCGCAGGGGGTTCTTATCGGACTTGTACCAGTCGATGAAGCGGGTGATGCCTTCGTGCAGGGTGATGGAGGGCTTGTAGCCTACTTCCTTCTCCAGTTTGGTGGTGTCGGCATAGGTCTGATAGACATCTCCTGCCTGCATGGGCAGGAACTCCTTCTGTGCCTCTACGCCCAGCGCCTGCTCAATCTCCTGAATGAAATCCATGAGGCGGACGGGGTTGGAGCAACCGATGTTATAGACTGTGGCAGGCACCTCGTTAGGGCACTGGGCGGCAACAGGCACATGGTCGATGACGCCGATGGTGCCGAGGACGATGTCGTCGATGTAGGTGAAGTCGCGACTGAGGTTGCCGTGGTTGAACACCTTGATGGGCTCGCCGTGGCTGATGGCACGGGCAAAGAGCATAGGAGCCATGTCGGGACGGCCCCACGGGCCATAGACGGTGAAGAAACGCAGGCCGGTGGTGGGCAGGCCGTAGAGCTTGCTGTAGGCATGGGCCATGCCCTCGTTGGCCTTCTTGGTGGCGGCATAGAGGCTGACGGGCGTATCGACTTTGTCGTCCTCGCTGAAGGGCACCTTGCTGTTCATGCCATAGACCGAGCTGGAGGAGGCATAGACGAGATACTGCACGCCGTGGTGACGGCAGCACTCAAGGATGTTGAGGAACCCGACGAGGTTGCTGTCGAGATAGGCATAGGGGTTGGTGATGCTGTAGCGGACACCTGCCTGGGCAGCAAGGTTGACCACCTTGTCGAAGTGCTCGTCGGCGAAGAGGCGGCTGAGTCCCTCGCGGTCGGTGAGGTCCATACGGACAAAGCGGAAGTCACGTCCGAACTCGTCGAGACGGCCCTGCTTAAGACGGATGTCGTAATAGTCGTTGATGTTGTCGATGCCGACGACCTCGTCGCCGCGCTGCGCCAGCAGATAGGCCAGCTTTGAGCCGATGAATCCGGCTGCTCCTGTCACTAATATCTTCATGAGGATAGAATTTTGGCACAAAAGTAAACAAAAAAAAGGAAAGTCGATGGCTTTTTACAGAATAATCACTATTTTTGCACCAATTTATGTCGAATCCATTCATTCAAACAACAAACAAGATGAAGAAACTGATTGCCTTGGCAGCCGTTGCTGTGCTGCTGCCGACACTCTCCTTCGCTCAGGACGAGAAGAAGGACGAGAAGAAAAACGTGTTTACCCCCGTGGTTGAGAATGCCGTCACCTCCGTCAAGGACCAGCATCGTAGCGGTACGTGCTGGGCCTACAGCTCGCTGGGCTTCTTTGAGAGCGAACTGCTGCGCATGGGCAAGGGCGAGTTCGACCTCTGTGAGTCGTTCCTCGCCTACAAGACCTACATGGACCGTGCCGACAAGGCTGTCCGCACCCATGGTGATGCCAGCTTCTCCGAGGGCGGCTCCTTCTACGACGCCGTCTATTGCCTCAAGCACTACGGCATCGTGCCGCAGGATGCCATGCCCTTCCCCGGCTCGCTCTACGGCGACTCGCTCTTCAACTTCACACAGATGATGAAGGTTGCCGGCGCCGTCGTCAAGACCATCTCTTCCGAGGGCATCAAGAACCCCAACCCCGTGTGGAAGAAAGACCTCTCAAGCATCTTCGAACACTATTTCGGCGAGTTGCCCGAGACCTTCGAGTACAAAGGAAAAAGCTATACCCCCCAGAGCTTCGTGCAGTTCCTCGGCATCAACCCCGACGACTATGTCAGCCTCACCTCCTTCAACCACCAGCCGTTCTACGAGCAGTTTGTGATTGAGGTTCAGGACAACTGGCGCTGGGGCCTCTCCTACAACCTTCCGCTCGACGAGTTCATGGAGACCATGGACTATGCCGTCCGCAACGGCTACACCTTCGCCTGGGGCGCCGACGTCAGCGAACGCGGCTTCAACAGCGCCACGGCCACCGTCACCGTGCCCGACACCAAGGTGGAGAGCAAGGAGGGCAGCGACGCCGTGCGCTGGACGGGCGACAACGGCAAGGGCGAACCACAGAAGAAGTCCATCAAGGAACTCGAAATCACTCAGGAACTCCGCCAGAAGGGCTACGACAACTGGGAGACCACCGACGACCACGGCATGATTATCTACGGCATCGCCAAGGATGAGGATGGCAAGGAGTGGTACATGATGAAGAACTCATGGGGCGCACGTGGCCCGCACGACGGCTTCTGGTATGTCAGCAAGCCCTTCGTGGCCTACAAGACCATCAACATTCTCCTTCACAAGGACGCCGTCCCCAAGGACATCAAGCGCAAGCTTGGCATCAAGTAAGAAGAACCAAGTTTTTATAAGACGAAAAGGGCTGAGAAAAATACTCAGCCCTTTTCCATTCTAGGAATCGGATAATCCGGAATGTCCGGAAAATCCGGAGTGTCCGGAAAAACCGGAAAAACCGGAATATCCGGAAAATCCGGAATATCCGGCATATCCGGGTCATCCGGATTATTCCCTGCCTAAGTTCAGCGGACAGCGACGAAAATAAAAAAAAGCCGGCAAAGGGCTTTGCCAGCAGACCGCAAGAGCAGGGGGATAGTAACGACTTCTGCTTTACGGTAGAGGGGGAGAATTACTTCAGGGAGTAAACCACGTCTTCCTCGGTTTCGGTAGCATTGAGCTTACCTTCGCGCAGAAGCCAGCCGATACCCATGAAGAGCTCTTCGTTCTTCTTAATCTTGGTAGCCTTCTTCAGGTCTTTCAGATTCAGGTTTGCGGTTTCGTTGAGTGCATTCCAAATGAGGCCTGCAAACTCACCAACTTTCGTTTCTAACATAGTTTCTTGTCTCAATTTTTTGGTTAATACTTTGCCTTCTTTTCGGAAAGGCGTTACCTAAAAACGCTGCAAAGTTACTGCGTTTTTATGTTATAAAACATATTTTCGGCGATTTTTTTGTTAAAAAATGCTTTTTTCCCCTCTCACCATAGTGTGGGACGATGTCGGCGGGCCTCGTCGAGCGACAGCAAATCCTGCTGCCGGGCATCGAACTGGCGCCGAAGCTCGGACTGCTGCCTGCGGAGTTCGCCAACAAAGTCGTCGCTCGCCGTGGGACTGAGCAGCTGCGAGGCGATGCGCGAGTTCTGCGAGGCGTCCTTCACGTGGACGACGGGGGCGTCGTACACCGGGGCTATCTTCAGCGCCGTGTGCATGTCGCTGGTGGTGGCGCCGCCAATCATCAGCGGGATGTGCAGCTCCGCCGCCTGGAGCTGCTCAGCCACCGTCACCATCTCGCCCAGCGAGGGCGTTATCAGACCGGAAAGGCCGATGATGTCGGGGTGGCACTCCTGCGCCTTGCGGACAATGTCCTCGGCCGGCACCATCACCCCCATGTCGATTATCGAATAGCCGTTGCAGGCCATCACGACGCTGACGATGTTCTTGCCGATGTCGTGCACATCGCCCTTCACCGTTGCCAGCAACACCGTCTTGCGGCTTTCGGGCGAGGCTGTCTCCTTCCTTTCGGGCGCGGTCACCCGCTTTGCCAGCACGGCGCACTCGGGACAGCCGCACCCCACCCCATGCGTCGGACGGCGCAGGGCGTCGATGGCCGGCTGCAGGATGCGCACCGCCTCCTTCATGGTGCGGGCAGCCTTCACCACCTGGGGCAGGAACATCTTTCCTTCGCCGAACAGTTCGCCCACCTTGTTCATGCCGTCCATCAGAGGCCCTTCGATGATGGCCACGGGCGAAGGATAGACAGCAAGCGCCTCGGCCAGATCGTCCGCCAGACGGCTGCCGTCGCCCTTCATCAGCGCCTGTTCCAGGCGAGCTTCAAGGGAAGAAGCGTGGGAGGATGGCGTTCCCGGAATGACCGGAGGAACCGGACTATCCGGATTTTTCTGATTATCCGGATTATGCTGATTGCTACTCCAATACTCCGTCAGCCGCTCGGTGGCATCGGGACGGCGGTTGAACAGCAAATCCTCTATGAGCGTCAGTTCATCTGCCGGGATGTCGGCATACTGCACGGCAGCCGACGGGTTGACGATGGCCATGTCCATACCCGCCCTGACGGCGTGGTAGAGAAAGACGGCGTGCATGGCTTCGCGCAGCGTGTTGTTGCCCCGGAACGCGAAGGAGAGATTGCTGACTCCGCCGCTGACGTGGGCTCCGGGCAGGTTGTGGCGTATCCACTCGGTGGCACGGATGAAGTCGAGGGCATATGTGCTATGCTCGGCGATGCCCGTGCCCACGGCCAGTATGTTCGGGTCGAAGATGATGTCCGAAGGGTTCATCCCCACTTCGGCGGTGAGCAGGCGGTAAGCGCGCTCGCAGATGGCCGTCTTCCGTTCGAAGGTGGTGGCCTGCCTCTGTTCGTCGAACGCCATCACCACCACCGCCGCGCCCAGGCGCCGCAGCTCGCGGGCATGGGCGAGGAAAGGCCCTTCGCCCTCCTTCAGCGAGATGGAGTTCACCACGGGCTTACCCTGTATGCACTTCAGGGCTGCGACGATGACGTCCCAGCGGGAGGAGTCTATCATAAAAGGTACGCGCGCGACCTCCGGCTCGGCAGCCAGCAGGCGCAGGAAGTGCTCCATCTCGGCACGGGCGTCGAGCAGCCCGTCGTCCATATTGATGTCCAGCATCAGCGCTCCGTCCTCCACCTGACGACGGGCAATGGCGATGGCCTCGTCGTAGCTGTGCTCCGAAATCAGCCTGAGGAACTTGCGCGAGCCGGCCACGTTGCAGCGCTCGCCGACGTTGACGAACGTGCTGCCCTCCCCTGCCCCTTCGATGGGGCGCAGCGGCTCCAGCCCCGAGAGGAACAATCCGCTCCGGAGGTCCTTGACCGGTTGGTGCGGACGGACATGCTCCAGCCGCGGCGCCAGCGCGGCAATGAAGGCATCGGTGGTGCCGCAGCAGCCGCCGATGATGTTGACAAGCCCTTCGTGCAGGAACGTGGCGGTCGTCTCGGCCCACTCCTCGGGCGTGGTGTCGTAGCTGCCCAAGGCGTTGGGCAGTCCGGCATTGGGGTAGCAGGAGATGTAGCAGGGCGCCTTCGAGGCCAGTTCGCGCAGATAGGGCCTCATCTGCTCGGGCCCGAACGAACAGTTCAGGCCTACGGAGAAGACGTCGAAGGTGCTGACGGAAGCCAGGAATGCCTCCAGCGTCTGTCCTGAGAGGGTGCGGCCGGCATTGTCGCTGATGGTGACCGAGAGCATCACGGGCACGTTGCGTCCGGCGTCGCGCATGGCCGTCTGTGCGGCGCACAGCGCCGCCTTGGCGTTCAGCGTGTCGAAGATGGTCTCTATCAGCAGCGCATCCACGCCGCCCTCCAGCATCACAGTCATCTGCTCGGCATAGGCATCCGCCAGCTCGTCGAACGAGAGGGCGCGCAGGGCGGGGTCGTTCACGTCGGGGCTCATGGAGAGCGTCTTACCCGTCGGCCCGACAGAGCCGGCCACGAAGCGCGGCTTCCGGTCGGTGGAGAAGGCGTCGGCCGCCCGTCGGGCAATGGCCACGGCGGCGCGGTTGATGTCGGCCACGCGGTCGGCAGCGTCGCAGTCGGCCAGCGAGATGCGCTGCGCGTTGAACGTGCACGTCTCGATGATGTCGGCACCGGCACGCAGGTAGCGCGTGTGGATATCCTCGATAATCTCGGGGTGCGTCAGCGACAGCATGTCGTTGTTGCCCGTGGCCACGCCATACTGCTGCACCATGGTGCCCGTTGCCCCGTCGAGGAGCAGGACACGTTCGCGCACAAGCTGGGAGAGCTTCGTCATTCTTGTCTGATGTCTGGCGTTCTTTAATGCTTGAACATGCGGTCCATCTCGCGGCGGTCTTCCTTCTCCTTGATGGACTGGCGCTTGTCGTACTCCTTCTTGCCCCTTGCCAGGGCGATGACCATCTTGGCCAGCCCCTTCTCGTTGATGAAGAGGCGCACGGGCACGATGGTGAAGCCGGGGGTCTTCTCCTGCTGCAGCAGCGCGCGCAGCTCCTTCTTGTTGAGCAGCAGCTTGCGTTCGCGGCGGGCGTTGTGGTTGTTGTACGAGCCGTAGAAATACTCGGCAATGTTCATGTTCTTCACCCACAGTTCGCCCCCCACAAAGTAGCAGTAGGTATCGACAAGGCTCACCTTGCCGAGGCGGACGGACTTTATCTCCGTGCCCGTCAGCACGATGCCGGCTGTGTAGGTCTCCACGAACTCATAGTCGAACGAGGCTTTCCGGTTCTTTATATTGATGTTGGAAGGTTTCTTTTCCATGAAAACAATGACGATGCTACTCCGGCGCTTACCCGAGGGCAAGCGACAATTTGTTGAAAACGGTCTGTATGAGGAACGGCACGAGCAGGATGACGGCCGACACGAGCAGGCTGAACGTCATGCGACGGTCCTCGCCCAGCTGCATCACCACGTCGGCTCCCACCCAGACCACATACACGACGTAGAACTGCAACACCCACTTGAAGAGCACCCACTCGGGGAACAGCCCCACCAGCATGGTCAGGGCAAACACCACCGCGAAGGAGTAGCCCACCAGCAGCGTGGTGTCGCGCCGGTCGGTCTCCACATGGAGGTAGCGCGTGCCCAGCCAGCCGACGATGGCCATCGACAGATAGAACGCCACCACCAGCCCCAGGCAGGCGACGACGGCTTCGGCAAAGGCGCTCATGAACGTGCTGACGAAGCCCTCGCGCACCAGCCGGCCCAGCAGCACGGCCAGGCCGCAGCAGCAGGTGAGCGGGAAGAAGAACGTCATCAGCACGTCGGGGCGCGGACTCTCCTCGCGGATAGCCTCCCACTCCTGCCTCGGGCTGACCATCAGCCGCCACAGGCGGAGAAAGAGTTTCTTGAAATCGACCTTCACTCTATGCGCAGATAGAAATAGTTGGTGGGCACGAGCGTCTTGACGATGGTGTCGGGCCAAACGTTCAGGTAGTCCGCCACCACCACCACCATCACCGAGTCGTTCGAGTTGTTCAGCTTGTCAATCATCGCGGCCATCACCTGCTTTGCCCCGGCGTCGGCCGTGACCGTGTCGCCCAGCGTGCGCAGGTCGTAGCAGGCAAACTCGGCACGCGTGTTCTCGCCGGTGGTGTAGCGCGAGCGGAGGCTGAAGCTGAGCGTGTCGTTGCTGACGCCCTCGGGCACCAGCAGATGCTCGCCGGCCCTGTCGGACTTGATTTGCGGGATGATGTTCAGGTAGCCGCGGCTCACCCACGCATAGGGGTAAGCCCATGTGCTTTCGACCTCGAAGCGCGAGAAGCCATAGACAGGGCCGAACGTGTCGTCGATCACCACGTCCTTGTTGCACACCGGCAGCACCTCTATGGCCGACGACCCCTTGCCCAGCGTGCAGTCGGAGTCGTAGTCCACCACGTTCAGCGTGCCCGTAATCAGGGCACGGGGGGCATCCGCCAAGTCGAATTTGCCCAGGTCGGCATTCGTCTTGATGTTGCTGAACTCCAGCACTTCGTTCGTGCAGTCGCAGTAGAAGCGCGGGGGTGTCACGTCGTGGTCGATGGTGACGATGCGCGAGAACGTGTTGGTGTAGGTATAGCCCGGCGAGTCGGGCAGGCAGGACGTCAGCGCCAATGCCGCGGCACAGGCCAGTGCAGTACTCAGGGAAACAATCTTTTTCATACCTTTTTTATTCGTTTAAGAAGTTATTCAAATGTTCATCCACATAGTAGGCGATAGCCGTTGTTATCTCCTCTTCATGCTCGATGTACCAGTCCTCGATGTCGTCGAACTCGGGGTATTGTTCATACATGGCCATGAACTCATCGTCGGTACGTTCGCGCGTCAGGTCGTCCTTGCGGGCGTCATACACCCGTTTGGCCTTGTAGAGAGCCTTCGAGAAGTCGTGCATCAGCGTCTGTGCTGCGCCGCCCATCTCCACCCCCATCAGCCGCATGGCCTTGGCGAAGGGGTTGTCGAAGATGTAGGGCCCGTAGCCGTTCTGTATGAGCTGGCAGAAGCCGCCGTCCATCACCTCCTCCTGGAAGAAGCGGTAGCCCAGCAGCGTGTGCTGCCATCCGTTCAGCGCCCCCATGCCCTCGGCCCCGAGCTCACCGCCCACAGCCTCCAGATAAGCATCGGTAATCACCTTCAGGAAGGCATCCATGCCCTCCTCAGCCGCCTTGCGGAACGATTCCTCTCTCACTTCGATTTTCATACACTATGCTTTGAACTGGCAAAGATAGTGCAAGCCGAATGAAATACAAAATAAATTTAGATTTATTTTTATTTCTGAGGCGCAGCCTATCTTAAAACCACGAAGTGGATTAAAGATAGTGCAAGCCGAGAGGAAAACCAAGAAAAACGAAGTTTTTTTTGTTTTCCCGAGGCGAAGCCTATCTAAAACGAAGTTAAAGATAGGGTGAACCGAACGAAAAAGCAAATTTATTTGCATTTTTCTGAGGTGAACCCTATCTTAAAGCTCCGAAGGAGATTAAAGATAGTGCAAGCCGAATGAAATACAAAATAAATTTAGATTTATTTTTATTTCTGAGGCGCAGCTTATCTTAAAACCACGAAGTGGATTAAAGATAGGGTGAACATAGAGGAAAATATAAATTTCCACGTCCGTAGAGTTAAACTCTGCGCGTACATAATCAAACGCTGGCAAATTAAAATCAAACGCTATCAGCAGGACGTAAAACGTCAACTCTTGCCCTTTTTCTCATCTCATTTTTCAGGGAAAATCGCAAAAATACGCTAGCACTTACCATTTGCGGCTTAACCCGCTATGACAAAACGAATTAGAAGAGGTAAGTGTTGCTCAAACACTTACCTAACACTTACCTAACACTTACCTAACATTTACCTAACATTTACCTTTACCCTTACCTTTACCCTTACTCAAAGAGCAATCACGTAACTAACTGTGGTTCGACGATTTTGTTTATGGTTAGCTGATTTAGGTTGTCAGTTTCTGTTTTACGACTAAATCAAGTTGACGGGCTTTGAGGTAGGAGTATAGTAAATGTATGGTAAGTGTTTGGTAAGTGTTTTGGAAACACCTACCATACCTAAGGCACTATATGACAATTCGTTGGACGGCAAAAGGTAAGTGTTGGCACTTTTTTCGCAAAAACTTTATTGTTATTGCTTCTTCGTTTGGCAAATCGTCTTTTTTCTTCTTTTTTTACTTGCCATTTGATTTTTTCTCTTTTTTTCTATGAAGAGTTGAAAAAAGTGTTTATATTTGCATCGTGTTTTTCGGAACACACCACATTATTAGCTCAATTTCTCAGCCGAATTGGAACCTCGAAAGAGAATCAAGAGCGAACCTAACAAACAATGGAGTTGCGTTAACAGCGCAAGTTTTTCCATAGTTTGTTAGAGGCAAGTTCCAAGCCTGGCTGAGATATGGCAGAGGCTTGCGCTTTTTTATTATTAGCGCAAAGTCAACAAACAAAAGAATATAAGTTTATCAATAAAAAGAGACACTATAAAAAGTTTGAATGTATGGAGTTCGTTGAATTATGTGATGGTTATATTTGTGTGAATGTTTTTCCCTTCTTGCTTTGAAGAAATCATTCAAGAAGAAACACCAGAAGAAGAGCCCTCGATAGAATTGAAAGAACCTTTTGTTGGATGTTACGTTATGTTTCCAAGTTCAGATGCTATCGGAAAGATATACCATGCTTTGGGGGGCACGATTTATGGTAGGCTCTACACCCTCAATCACCACCTCGTAAACATGGAGCCAATCTGAAACTTAAGCATCGGCGCATAGTGCGCAGACGTTTCGACGGTTACAAAGGCTTGTTTGAGCCGGGAGTGCGTAGAAATAGCCTGCGTATTTCAGTTGGATAAACTTTAAAATAAAAACGATATGAAAAAGTTAAGATTTCTGTTAATTATTTCAGCCGCTATTACATTGACGGCAATGACATTCTCATGTAAACAAGCTAAGACAGAGCAAGTAGGTAATAAAGCAAGTGACGCTCTTGTCTCGGAAGCGAAGTTTGCTGCAACAAAATTAGTGGCTGCAGTTAACTCAAGTATGGGAAAAGACGAATACAAGGTGTTTGATACGAAAGTTGTTTATTGTAGCGATTCTCTTTGTATACTACATTTGAAAGTCGGCAATGACGAAAAGACTGCTACCCCCAATGAATATTGTTATCTGGCATACAAACAAAAGAAGTATGAACACTTAAGCTATCCTGGAAGTGTTTATATGAGCGAAGAGGATTATAAGAAATCCGACAATAGCAAATCTTACGATGAAATTATCTTCCGTAAAGCCGTAGAGGCCATAAATAGGTCTGGTAATCTTGTTGGCGAACCATTCAAGAAAATAGAAGACAAAATAGCATTGTCAAACGAAATGGGAAACTGGAGCATCGCAGATTACGTCGATGATTTCGGAGACAAGGACGGGGGGCATTTTCTTGTTCTTATAGGTAGTGGCGTATTTAGTAATACCGCGACAACGAACTCTCCTCTTAAAGTTGTTTTCTCCCACGATGCGAGACGAAATATGTTTTGGTTCAAGCTGATGGAATATAATCGGACTCTCATTAGGGATAATAACATTTACAGGTTTAAGATAAAAGATTCTGCTGGTAAATATGGAGAAGTTTCTTTGTATTGTAATGACAGTGGAACTATGGAATTAACTTTGGAAAAAGACAGTGCCGCATTTGCAATGGTTCTGAAAGGCGTATTAAAAGATGGCGAAATGTCTTTTAATGTTCATAGGGAATCAGAGTTGGCAAATGAATATAAGTTTAAGTTGAATGTAAGTGGATTTAATGAGGCCGTGAAAACCTTGTATGGTATTGACCTCAAAAAGTCTTTGGCTAAATATCTTGACGAATAACGTACAACTTCTTATTCAAAAAAGCCATGAAAAAAGTCCTCTTAATTTTATCAATGTGTTTCTGTTTCATTTCTTGCTCCTTTGAGTCAAGTAGTGTGAAGTTTGGTCGTAAATTGTTCAAGGCATCATGCAAGCAATTGCCTGTGCAAAAGTTCGAAATAGTAGATGAGAATTATATGGAACTTGATGGCGGGGATGCCGTGAAGTGGACTGTTAAATTAAAATGTTTAAGACGTGATGGGAGCGAAATAACTACTATCTGCGATTTTATTACCAGCAAAGAAGGTATTAGGCATGATGGTGGTAAATTTGAATCGGTTAGTGAGTTGCAGCCATATATGGACTAGATGATTATGGATAAAAGTACATTTGCGATAATAATAAGTATCATTGCGATTTTTGTGGCTGGAGTCGCAGCCTTCTCTCTTGAGTTCAATTTGGAGAATTCCAGTTTTGCCCTTGGGACACTAACAATGCTTGTAACCCTTTTGGTTGGATGGCAAATCTATAGCAAAATAGACTTTGATAATAAAATTCGCAAGGCTATAGACAAACAAGTTGAAAAGGGTTCCAATATGGCCTTATTTGTCGCATTGGCTCAGCAAGGGAAATCAGCATACAATAGGGAGGACAAAGCAGACGCAATTCAGTCATTGTTAAATGCATTATGCATTTGGGATGGAACTATGGATTCTCCATTAGCAAAGGAGGCATATGGGTATTGCATTAACAAATTATTGGCACTTGGTAAAGGGATATTATTTGAGGTCGAGGATGCAGAAGAAAGGGATGCTTACATAAAAGCGACATTGAAAACAGGACATCAAGAACTAATCAATTTCGCAACGCAAATAAAGGTGCGAGAAAACAAATGAACTTCGGGAAGCCGAAATTGAATCACTAGCGGCCTCCCGAATCTCTTTTCCGTCTGTACCTTTATTCTCCGAAGATGTAAATAGCCGTTCTTCGTCGTTGAGGTTCATGCCTGTATAATTTTGTCGTGTTCAAGTTTTTGTAGAAGGGGAGGAGCGATATGGACTCCCATTCCTTTTTTGTGTACTTTTTCGAGCTAATGAGCTCGCCGATATTCCCTCCCATCAGATTTATTATCGCTTTAGAAATTACAAAAAATATGCTGTTTTTTCTATTGGTGTCCGCTAAACATGTTTAAGTGTCTATTATTGATTTTTTTTGTATAGACAAGCCCCCTTTTTCTCTGTTGCAACGGCTGTCCGCTAAAAATATCCTTCTAATATGTCTGCCTTTTATAATGAAACTTCCTCTTTTTCCCACTATCAGACATTTCTAACGGCTTTTAAATCTAATGACCAACTATACGTTTCCACCTATCGGCTGTCCGTTATAATGGGGTTCTAGAAATGATGTTTATGGTTTTGCGGACACCAATAGTATCTATTATTACTATAGAAGCAGCGTCAATCCTCGATGGTGACCTCGCGGAGGTTCTCGAGGCGGGCGCAGAGGCGGGGCATGAGGGAGGCGCGCTGGGCGAGGGTCATGGTGCAGAGGTTGTCGAAGGTCTGGGCGAGGACGGCGGGGTTCTCGTCCTTGACGATGCGCATGACGTCGTTCATCAGCAGGTAGTCGAAGGAGATGCGGATGGTCTCATCGACGGTCTTCTCCACGACCTCGGCGGCGGCGATGGCTTCGGCGGCGGCGGCGCGGTAGGCCTGTATGAGACCGGAGGTGCCGAGCTTGATGCCGCCGAAATAGCGCACGACGGCAATGACGACGTCGGTGAGCCCGGCGGAGTTGAGCTGCCCGAGGATGGGCTTGCCGGCGGTGCCTGAGGGCTCGCCGTTGTCGCTCAGACGGAACGTGTCGCGTGCCGCGCCCAGCATGTAGGCGTAGCAGACGTGGCGGGCATCGTAGTACTTCTTCTGCACCGCGGCTACGAAGGCCATCGCCTCGTCTGCCGTCCGCACGGGCGATGCAAAGGCAAGGAACTTACTGCGCAGCTGGGAGTAAGTTCCTTGCGACGGGCCGGAGATGGTCTTGTACGTGTCCAAGCCTTTTTTTCTAAACTCTTGACTAACTGAGCTTGTGGATGACGAGGCCTGAGCGCAGCTTGGGTTCGAACCACGTGGTCTTGGGGGGCATGATGTTGCCGGTGTCGGCAATGGTCATGAGCTGCTGCATGGTGACGGGATAGAGGGCGATGGCCACCTTCATCTCGCCGCTATCGACGCGTCGCTTGAGTTCGCCGAGGCCGCGGATGCCGCCCACGAAGTCGATGCGCTTGTCCTTGCGGAGGTCGCCGATGCCGAGTATCTTGTGCAGGATGAGGTTGCTGCAGATGCTGACGTCGAGGACGCCGATGGGGTCGGCGTCGTCGTAGGTGCCAGGGCGGGCCGTCAGGCTGTACCACTCGCCGTCGAGGTAGAGGCTGAAGTTGTGCAGGGCGGCGGGCTTGTAGATGTCCGTCCCCTTCTTCTCCACCACGAAGCCCTCGCTCACCTGCTGGAGGAACTGGGCGGGGGTGAGGCCGTTGAGGTCGCGGACGACGCGGTTGAGGTCGAAGATGGTGAGCTGTCCGGCAGGGAAGCAGACGGCCATGAAGTAGTTGTACTCCTCGTCGCCGCGATGGTGGGGGTTCTGCCGGGCTTTCTCGGCACAGACGCGTGCGGCGGCTGCCGAGCGGTGGTGGCCGTCGGCGATGTAGAGGCTGGGCATCTTGGCAAACTCATCGGTGATGGTGCGGATGTCGGCATCGTCACTGATAATCCAGAACTTGTGTCCGAAGCCGTCGATGGGGGCGATGAAGTCGTACTCGGGCTCGGTGGCGGCATAGCGGCGGACGATGGCGTCGAGGACGGGGTTGTCGGGGAAGGCGAAGAAGACGGGCTCGACATTGGCATCGTTGACGCGGACGTGCTTCATGCGGTCCTCCTCCTTGTCGGCACGGGTGAGCTCGTGCTTCTTGATGACGCCGTTCATGTAGTCATCGACGTAGGCGCAGACGACGAGGCCGTACTGCGTGTGGTTGCCCATGGTCTGGGCATAGATGTAGTAGTTCTCCTTGTCGTCCTGGACGAGCCAGCCGTTGTCCTGGAACATCTGGAAGTTGGCGGCTGCCTTGGGATAGACGCGGGGGTCGTGTTCGTCGGTGCCGACGGGGAAGTCAATCTCGGGGCGGATGATGTGGTAGAGGCTCATGGGGTTGCCCTCGGCCTCGGCACGGGCTTCGTCGCTGTCGAGCACGTCGTAGGGACGGCTCTCGACCTTCTCAACCAGTTCTTTGGGCGGGCGGATGCCACGAAAAGGTTTTATTGTTGCCATATACCTTTATTTATTTACCTGGAACTTGCGGATGCCGTCCTTCAGGAAGCCCACGATCTGATGGGCGGCGGCGATGCCGGCGTTGATGTTGGCCTCGGCGGTCTGGGCACCCATCTTCTTGGGGGTGGAGAAGTAGCGTCCGGCGAAGAGCTCGGTCATCTTTTCGTTGGCGGCGGGCATGATGTCGGTGACATACTTGAAGTCGAGGCGCTGCTGCATGAACTCGATGAGCTCGTCCTCGTTGATGACCTCCTTGCGGGCGGTGTTGACGAGCAGGGCTCCCTTGGGCATGCGGCTGAGCAGGGCGGCGTTGATGCTGCCCTTCGTCTCGGGCGTGGCGGGGATGTGGAGGGAGACGATATCGTTCGCGGCATAGAGCTCCTCGGCGCTGTGGACGGGGCGCACGCCGTCGGCCTCCATGGCGCTGTCGGGGCAGTAGGCGTCGTAGGCCGAAATCTCCATGCCGAAGCCCTTGGCGATGCGGGCGACGTTGCGGCCCACGTTGCCGTAGGCGTGGATGCCCAGGCGCTTGCCCTTCAGCTCGATGCCGGAGGTGCCGTTGTAGAAGTTGCGGACGGCAAACACCATCAGGCCCAGCGCCAGCTCGGCCACGGCGTTGCTGTTCTGCCCGGGGGTGTTCATGACGCAGACGCCATGGGCGGTGGCGGCATCGAGGTCCACATTGTCGAAGCCGGCACCGGCACGCACCACAATCTTCAGCTGCGGGGCAGCGTCGAAGACGGCGGCGTCGATGACGTCGCTGCGGATGATGAGGGCATCGGCGTCGGCCACGGCGGCCAGCAGGTTGGCGCGGTCGCCATACTTCTCCAGCAGGGCCATCTCATACCCTGCCTCCACAATCACTCTACGAATGCCGTCAACAGCCACTTTGGCAAACGGCTTATCTGTTGCAACAAGTACTTTCATAGTGAAATGAAAAATGAAAAATGAAAAATAAAATGAAAAATGAAAAACAGGAACCTGGATTCTCTTATTTGTTCATTTTCTCGAATTCGTGCATGCAATCGACCAGTGCCTGGACGCTCTCGAGGGGGAGGGCATTGTAGCAGCTGGCGCGGAAGCCGCCCACGCTGCGGTGGCCCTTGACGCCCACCATGCCGTGCTCGGTGGCGAACTTCAGGAAGTCGGGCTCGAGAGCCTTGTACTCGTCCTTCATGACGAAGCAGATGTTCATCCTCGAACGGTCGGCGGGGTCGGCGATGGTGGGACGGAACAGGGGGCTCTCGTCGATGGCCTGATAGAGCAGGTCGGCACGCTCCTTGGCGCGGCGCTCCATCTCGGCGATACCGCCGTTCTTCTTAATCCAGCGCAGGGTGAGCATGGCGCTGTAGATGGGCAGCACGGGGGGCGTGTTGAACATGGAGCCGCCCTCGACGTGGGTGCGGTAGTCGAGCATGGTGGGGATGGTGCGCTCTACCTTGCCCAGCGCGTCGTTGCGCACGACCACAAAGGTCACACCGGCAGGGGCGAGGTTCTTCTGGGCGCCGCCGTAGATGCAGATGTACTTGCTCACATCGACGGGATGCGAGAAGATGTCGCTGGACATGTCGCAGATGATGGGCACGGGGCTTGCGGGGGTCTCGCGGATTTCGGTGCCGTAGATGGTGTTGTTGGAGGTGTAGTGGAAGTAATCGACGTCCGCGGGGATGGTGTAGCCCTTGGGGATATAGTTGAACGTGGTGTCGGCCGACGAGGCAACCTCGACGACTTCGCCGAACTGCTTGGCCTCCTTGATGGCCTTCTTGGACCAGACGCCGGTGTTGAGGTAGGCAGCCCGCTTGTTCAGGAAGTTCATGGGAGCCATGCAGAACTCAAGGCTGGCACCGCCGCCGAGGAACAGCACGCTGTAGCCCTCGGGCACGCCGAGAATCTCCTTGAACAATGCCTCGGCCTCGTCGATGACGGCCTGGAAATCCTTGTGACGATGGCTGATCTCCAGGATGGAGAGGCCGGAGCCACCAAAATCGAGAATAGCCTGAGCCGTCTCTTCGATAACCTCACGCGGCAGGATGCTTGGTCCCGCATTGAAATTGTGCTTCTTCATATATCTGTCTGATTAAATGGTTAATTTGTCGTTGTCAATAGTTTTCCATGCTTGTTTGCACGGCAAAGATAGTGCAAGCCGAGAGGAAAAGCAAGAAAAACATCTTTTTTTTGCTTTTCCCGAGGCGCAGCCTATCTAAAACGAAGTTAAATGTAGTCCTTCTTCAGACCTGCACAAACTTTTCGCGAAAATAAATCGAGTTTTATGGATTATGAATATAAAACCTTATCTTTGCACCGTTTTTTATCCGACAGACAATGACTGGCAAGTTTTTCTTCCGGCAGGCATGCACACGCGGTGCGCGTGCGTTGCTGATGATAGTAGCCCTGCTGACGGCTGCGGGACATTCCGCCAGAGCGGAAGCTGAAAAAGTGGTGGTGGCATACGTGACATCGTGGACGCAGACGGTGCCCGACCCAGCGGTGATGACGCACATCAACTATGCCTTCGGGCACGTCACCGAGACGTTCGACGGCGTGCGCATCGACAATCCCTCGCGCCTGCGGCAGATTGTCGCTCTCAAACGGCAGCAGCCTGCGCTGCGGGTGGTGCTGTCGGTAGGTGGCTGGGGCAGCGGGCGATTCAGCGAAATGGCCTCCACCGCCGAGCGCCGGCACGCTTTTGCCCGCGACTGCCGGCGCGTGGTGGATGAGTTCGGCCTCGACGGCATCGACATCGACTGGGAGTATCCCACGCAGTCGTCGGCAGGCATCTCGTCTTCGCCCGACGACACACGCCACTTCTCGCTGCTGATGCATGACCTGCGCGAGGCATTGGGCGCCGACCGCCTGCTCACCTGCGCCACCGTAGCCAGTGCACGGTACATCGACTTCAGCAGCTGCATCGACTGTCTGGACTGGGTGAACGTGATGGCCTACGACATGGCCGGAGCACCCCAGCACCACTCGGCACTCTACCCTTCGGACATCTCGGGCTGGTGCACGTCGTCAGCCGCCGTGGAGGCACATCTGGCGGCGGGCATTCCGCGCGAGAAGCTGGTGATGGGCATGCCTCTCTACGGACGCGGCCAAATGGGCTACTGCGAAAGGCCTGACACGCTGACGGGCGTCAGCGAACGATGGCACAGCCAGAGCATGGTGCCCTATCTCGTCGATAGCGAGGGCACCGTGGTGATGGGCTACGAGAACGAACGCTCGCTGGGCATCAAGTGCCAGTATATCCTCGACCACGGTCTGCGCGGCGGCATGTACTGGGAGTATGGCAACGACCATCAGGCACCGCTGCGCGCCACCGTCTGCCGCATACTGATGCGCGGCGAGGCGGCCCCCTACCCCGCCGACTATGCCGGCAGCCGCGTGCGGTTCCGCGCCCTGTTCATCTACGACCCCTCGGCCGAGCCTGCCCACGTGGAGTTCGACCGTAAGGCGCTGGACTTCTTCCACAAGCTCTCCTATGGCGAGGGCTTCACCTACGACGTCCGCACGGCCTGCCCCGCCAGCCTCGACTCGCTGAAGCAATATGCCGTGGTGGTGATGCTGAACGCGCTGCCTCACAGCCGCGAGGCACGGCAGGCTTTCGAGGACTACATGGAGCAGGGCGGCGGATGGCTGGGCTTCCACGCCACAGGCTACAACGACCGCAACACACGCTGGCCGTGGCTCAACCGTTTCCTCGGCTGCGGGCCGTTCCTCTGCAACAACTGGCCTCCCCAGCCTGCGCTGGTGGACGTGGAGACAGGGAGCCATCCCGTCACCCGCACACTGCCCCCACAGTGGGTGGCGCCAGCCAGCGAGTTCTACCAGTTCTCCCCCTCGCCGCGTGCATCGGAGGACGTGGAGGTGCTCGTCTCCATCTCACCGAAAATGTATCCCTTCGGCATCAAGGACATTGTCACCTACGGCGACTTCCCCATCGTCTGGACAAACCGCCGCTACCGCATGGTCTATCTGAACATGGGCCACGGCGGCGAGGCCTTCATCGATGCCACGCAGAACCTCCTCTTCACCAACGCCTTCCGCTGGGTGGCGCTGGAGTCGAAAGCAGACAAGGGCTTATCGTCCAAATAGTTTCGCAATGAGATCCGCACGCCCCATGCGGCGGAGGGCATCGGTGATGGCACGGCGCTCCTCGGGCTTGTACCAGAAGAAGAAGCGGCGCTGGGCAGCCTTTTCCTCGGGAGTGCGGGCACTATAGAGGGGTTGCTGCGTGTAGGGGTGCAGGCCGGTGTACCATGCCTCGGTGCTGACGGTCATGGGTGTGGGGGTGAAGTCCTGCACCTGCTCAAGGTGGAAGTCGAGACGCCTGGTGATGACGGCCAGCTCGGCCATGTCCGCTGCCGTACAACCCGGGTGGCTGCTGATGAAGTATGGAATGAGCTGCTGGCGCAGACCTGCTTCGCGACAGATGCGGTCGAAGAGGCGCTTGAACTCTTCGAACTGGCTGAAAGAGGGCTTGCGCATGACGTGGAGCACGGCATCGGCGGTGTGCTCGGGTGCCACCTTCAGACGTCCGCTCACGTGACGGGTTATCAGCTCATGAGCGTATGCAAGGCCCGAGGGCCCTGCCTGCTTCTTCATCTCATGAAGTATAAGGTCATAGCGGACGCCGCTGCCGATGAAGCTCTTCTTCACGAGCGGATGGGCATCGACGGCACGGTAGAGGTCGATGAGAGGAGTGTGATCGGTGTTGAGGTTCTTGCAGACGGCGGGATGGAGGCACGATGGCCTGCGGCAACGTTCGCAGAGCGATTTGTCGCGCCCACCCATGCCATACATGTTTGCCGAAGGCCCGCCGAGGTCGGAGATGTAGCCCTTGAAGTCGGGCATCTGCGTCACCTGCTCCACTTCGCGCAGCACACTCTCCTTGCTGCGGCTGACGATGAACTTGCCCTGATGGGCCGAGATGGTGCAGAAGGCACAGCCGCCAAAGCAGCCCCGATGGAGGGTGATGGAATGCCGAATCATCTCGTAGGCTGGGATGCGCTTGCCGCGGTAGCGGGGATGGGGCAGACGGGTGTAGGGCAGCTCATAGGTATGGTCGAGCTCTGCCGTCGTCATGGGCGGATAGGGTGGATTGACAATGACATAACGGTTGCCTACCTGCTGAATGATACGGCGGGCATGGAGGCTGTTGGACTCCTCCTCTATCAGACGGAAGTTGGCCGCGTGAGCCCGCTTGTCACGCAGGCACTGCTCGTGCGATGCCAGCACCACGTCGTCGGTCTCCGGCGCATACGACGAGGTAAGATAGGCAACTTGGGGGATTTGCTTTATGAGACTATCAGACTGACAGAGTCCCAGGCGCCTCGCCACTTCCACCATAGGCTGTTCGCCCATGCCATAGACGAGGAGGTCGGCACCGCTATCGACGAGGATGGAGGGACGGACGCACTCCTGCCAATAGTCGAAGTGCGAGAGGCGACGCATGGAGGCCTCTATACCGCCCAACACGACGGGCACGTCGGGGAAGAGACGCTTGAGAATCTGCGTATAGACGATGGTGGGGTATTCAGGGCGCATGTCGTGGCGTCCGTCGGGGGTGTAGGCATCTTCGCTACGCAGGCGACGGCCAGCGGTGTATTTGTTCACCATGGAGTCCATGACGCCAGCGGTGACGCCGAAGTAGAGACGCGGACGCCCCAGCTTGCGGAAGTCGCGCAGGTCGTCGCGCCAGTTGGGCTGCGGCACAATGGCCACCTTGTAGCCCGCCGCCTCGAGGATGCGCCCGATGACAGCCGTGCCGAACGACGGATGGTCAACGTAAGCATCGCCGCTGAACAGAATGACGTCCAGCTCGCCTACCGCCCAACCTCGCTGCTCAAGTTCCTTAGCCGAGGTGGGCAGCCATGACTTCATTATAGACACGGATGAGTTCGCTCAGTCCATAGGCTTTCATGCTGGGGTTGTAGAGGACGTCCATGCAGAGGTCGAGCAGAGGCTTGACATCAGAGGGGTCTTCGGGAGCGTGCGGAGCCTCGGCTTGTGCAAGGATGAGGGAACGGACGGTGTAGCGAAGCTTGTCGAGAACAGTTTCGTCGCAGGTGCCGTCGCTGCCGATGAGCCCCGTGAAGAGGTTATACTTGGCGATGGTCTGCAGGTGACGGTCGCTGACGGCAATGATGCGGCTGCCGGATTTGTTGGCTTGAATACTATACATCTATTAAAATTAGGAATTAGGAATTAGGAATTAGGAATTAGGGACTATCTCGTGGTTAGCCACTGGAGCAAGGTGCCCATGGCGGCGGTGCGGGTGACGGCGTCGCCGACGGCCTCGAAGGGGAAGCCCAGCACGGCGGTACGGTAGGCGGGTGTGCTGCTGGCAACGGCGGCGGGCTGACGGCTGGTGCCATAGACATAGAGGGTGAAGTTGTCGGCCGAGGGGTTGGCAGGCGCCAGCACCTCAGGACTGACAACGGGATAGATGCGGGGATTCCACGTGCGGGGCAGGACGAGCGTCTGCCCCTGTCCGCTGACGGCTGCATCGGCATCGCTGCGGTTGTCGGCCACATAGCGGCAGCGGAGGAGGTCGGTGAGGAATGTGCGCGAGGGGGTGTCGGCCTGCGCGGAGCGGCCCAGGTGCGAGCCGCTGACCAGCAGACTGCCACCACTGAGGACATAGGTGGAGAGTCGCTGCTGCATGGGGCCGCTGAGGACGCCGTCGTCCTGCAGTCCCGTGTAGAGGTCAACAACCTTATAGGAGGCGGGGTTGACAAGTCCTTCCTCGAAACAGGCACGCGAGACGGAGGCAAACGTGTAGCCTGCAGCGAGTATGGCGGCGCCATGGACGGCGGCAAAGTCGAACGTGTTGCCGCAGAGTGTCTGCCCCAGCAGTTCGTCGCCCGAGGCACCCACGGTGCTGCCGGCAGAGCCAAGTGCCATGGAGGCGGGGTTCCAGTCATGCTGATAGCCGCAGAAGGCGGTGGTGCTGATGTAGGGGACACCGGGGTCGCGGCCGAGGTCGAAGCCGATGCTGTCGGCCGTGCAGACCACGGCGGGGCCGCTGAGGCGCTGGAAGCCGTTGACGACAAGCACGCTGCCGCGGCTCTCCAGCGCGCTGCCTGCAGCCAGCGTCTCGGAGGGGAAGCTCTGGCCTCCCTTGTTGACAGCCGTGACGCGGAAACTATAGAGACGGTCGGGCTCAAGATCGACATGGAGGTGATTGGCGCGAACGTAGCGTCCGTCGTCGAAGTCGCCGTCACCCTCGCGGGTATAGACGACATAGCCCGTGGGGCGTGCGGATGGCTCGAGCGTGTCCGTCACAGCCTCCCACGACAAGCGGAAGCGACGCCCGGGACCGTCGGGGACAAGCATCAGGTGATCGGGCGGCAAAGGCTGCACGGTGTAGGCATCGCCATGCATGGTGGCGACATAGCGGAGCAGCCCCTTGTAGATGGCACGGGCAGCGAGGAACTTGAAACGCGGGTCGTGGCCCAGCTGCATGTCGTTGAAGTTCTGGTGCGCCAGCAGCTCGAGAATCATGGAGGGGCAGCAGGCGACACGGCTCTCGCTGTAGTTGCGGTCCCAGATGCCGCGACGCGTCCAGGCAGAATCAGCGGGATGCGCGCGGCGTATGTCGGAGACCACGCTGGTCATCACCTCATCCACCATGTCGCGTGAGGCGAAGCGCGAGAGACGTCCGTTGCCCAGCAGGCCATCGTTGAAATTCGTGGTGCAGATGCCGAGGGTGCCGACGGTGCCCTCGGGCTCCACACCTGCATCGGTGTGGAGGGCAAAGGAGAGTTCGAGGGGCACGCCACGGCCCACGCTGTCGGGGAGGTATGCCGAACCGCCCATCAGCACATTGGCTGCCAGCGAACGGGCATTGATGTCTTCGTTATAGTCGTGCTGACTGTTTTTGTTGCCATAGACCTCATAGGGGAAGCCGGCATACTGCGTCCAGTAGCGTGCACCCTCCAGATAGCGGGGCATGCCGCTGATGGAGAGGCTGTCGTACACCACGCCACGCGCCACGCTGCCCATGCCGCCGCCAAAGCGCACGGCATCGGCACACACGACGCCGTCCTGCGAGCTGTCGTTGGTGAGGGCCACCATGCCCGCTGTGGTAGAGCCGGCATCGAAGACGAACGTGCCGAGGCACACCCACGTGCCGCCGCCTATCTGCTGATTGACGGCAAAGTGCGAAGCACCACCCTTGTGCACCACCACGTAGTGGGCATCCGTCACGCTGGCGGGGCAGCTGGTGTAGGCAACATAGACGGCATAGCGTCCTGCTGCGGGAATCTGCGGAATCCACAGGGCGGCAGCCGCTCCGCCACGACGTCCCTTCACCGTCTGCACATAGCGGGACGTTCCGTTCAAGAAGGGGTTGACGCGGTCGGTGAGCGGAGCGTCAGGCGTCAGATAGCCCGCCGGGGTATCGCTCCACGAGGCACCAGTGCCATGTTCTTCGATATAAAGACCTTGCTCACTGGAGTGAAGGTCGTTGTCAACGATTATCTCGTTCGGCTGGTAGTCGCGCTCGCGAGTGGTGAAAACAACAGCGCCGGCATTCTCCAGCATGGGGATGAGGTAGGGGAAGACGATGGACTGCGTGAGCAAATCCTCGCGGGTGCAGAAGAGTGCGGGACGCTGCCAGTCCCACAAGTGTTCGTCGAGCCGATAGTAGAGTCCATGGCTGGCGTTGATGGCCAGGTGGCGGCCCTGCAGCCCCTCGGTGATGTCGTAGGGACGCGAGCTGTTCGTCACCCAGGGAGCCACAGCGCGCGAGTCCTCGGCCTTTGTCCACACCCGTTCGGGACTTTTTTTCTTGCGGAAGCGAGTGGGCACAAGGTCGTCGATGGCGACACCGTCCACGTACACCGTCAGCCGGTAGCGGTCGCAGGGGGCGGGCAGCAGGGCACGAATGTCACGATAGATTTGCTCGGTAGTCTCGGGCCGGAAGGGCTGTTCGCCGAACGCGGCGCTGGCATGGATGGCCAACGTCTTGGCTGCGGCGTTGAGTTCTGTTCTCACCAGTTTCGGGCGGCCGATACGGCATCCTTCAGGCTGGTAGTCGCGGAAATAGGTGCGCAGTGCACCGTCCACGGCAGACTTGGACTGCGCCATGGACGCTGACGGGACGAGCAAGAGCGCGATAGAAAGGAAAAGCACTCTCCACACCCTCAGGATAAACACATCTTTCCGATTCATTTTCTTTATGGGCGCAAAATTAGTTATTATTTTTCATTTTTCATCCTTCATTCTATATTTTTTATTACCTTCGCAGCCGATGAAAGACAATGGCCGATATCTTTTCTGCACCCTGGCATCCCTTATCTGTCTGGCAGCCACCGACGACGGGAAGGGGACGACCCCGGCATCCGAGGTGCCCCGCATCGACATTGTCACCCAGGACAGCGTCCGCATCACCAGCAAGACGGACTACATTGCTGCCGCCTTCTCCTTGCAGGGGAATGGACTGTTCGACGAAATCACCGACTCGGTCTATATTCGCGGACGTGGCAATACGTCGTGGAGCGCCTACCCCAAGAAGTCCTACAGGCTAAAGTTCTTCCATAAGCAAGCGCTTTTCGGGGCAGCAACACGCCACTATGTGCTCCTGGCCAACTACCTCGACCCCACCCTCGCCATCAATGCCGCAGCCATGGAGACTGCCCGGCTGGTGGGCTGCGCCTTCACGGGCCATGCCGCACCCGCCGAGCTATACCTGAATGGCGACTACCTCGGCAGCTACCTGCTGACTGAGAAAATCCGTGTGGGAAAGGGCAGCGTCGATTTGGATAAGGAACGCGGGGTGTTGCTCGAGCTCGATGTCAACTTCGACGAGCCGCAGCGCTTCGTCAGCGGCACTTACCATCTGCCCGTCATGATTCACCACCCCACCCCCGCCGACACCCATGCCATCGCCACCCGCTGGAACACCTTCGAGCAGGCCGTCCGCGACGGCAGCGACCTCACTGCCCTTGTCGATACCGCTGCCCTCGTGCGCTACCTGTTCGTCTATGACCTCTTTTGCAACAATGAGGTGGGACATCCCAAAAGTGTGTTCTGCTTTTATGAGCGTTCCCTCCCGCCGGCCGGTACGGGAGAGGCTTCGCCCATTACCTTTGGCCCTGTGTGGGACTTCGACTGGTCGTGCGGCTATCTGGGTGAACGTTACTTCGAACCGCCCTTCCTCGAACCGTATGAGCAGGGCCAGTGGTTTCCCGTCACCCCCGTCGCAGACTATGTCGGCGGACGCACAGCCTACAACGGTTATCCTTTCTTCGATGCCATCGCCCATCACCCGCAGGTGAAAGGCACCTACGCCCGTTTCTGCTACAACAGTCTTTCTGGCGGTCTGCTCTCGCAGCTGTTGAGTTTCATCGACCACTACACGACCGTTGTCGCCCCTTCTGCCGAGCACGACGCCACCCTTTGGCCAAACACGACCCATCATGCCGCAAACACGGAGGGACTGATGCAGTGGCTTACTGCCCGCGCCGAAGTGCTTCTCTCGCACAGTTTGCAGGTAATAGAAGAGGAGGAAACCGCCATACTCCCCACAAAAGCGTACGCCCCGGCATCTCCCTTGCCTTGGCACACGCTGGACGGCCGTCCCCTACCCCATTCCGCAGGAAAAGGCATCTACATCCTCCCCGACGGAAAAAAGGTTTGGATAAGATAGTAAATAACACTCATTCTTCATTTAAAAAAATGCCCTCTGTTTCCATACTCGTTGCTATTTACAATGCTGCCGACACGTTGCCCCGTTGTCTGGATAGCCTGCTTGCCCAGACGCTCACCGACATCCAGATTATCTGTATCGACGATGCCTCTACCGACGACAGCCCCGCCGTCCTCGCCCGCTATGCCATGGCCGACAGCCGCATCACCACACTACGCCTGACGGAGAACGGAGGCCAGGCACATGCCCGCAACTGTGGCCTTCCCCTTGCCGAGGGTGCGTTTATCGGCATGGTTGATGCCGATGACTGGCTTGCTCCCGATGCGTTGGAACAGGCTTGGCAGGTCATCACCCGTCATCCACAGACCGACGCCGTCCTCTTCGACCTCATCAAGGTCTGGCCAGACGGCAAGGAGGAACGGTATAATATGCAGTCAAGCGAACAAGCATGGACTGGCCATGAGGCCATGCGGCTTAGCCTGCGCTGGCAGATCCACGGGCTTTACCTTGTCCGTGCCGACATACACAGGGCCTATCCCTACGACGAGACGGCCCGCCTCTACAGCGACGACAACACCACCCGCCTCCACTATCTCCACAGCCGCGAAGTGCGCACGTCAGGCGGGCGCTATTACTACTTTCAGAATCCCCGCTCCACCACGCAGCGCGTCTCGGTACTCTATTTCGAGAGCCTCCGTGCCCAGCACCACATGCAGCAGCTCCTTGCCGATGAGCACATCGCCCCCGACATCATCAGCGACTATGAACAATATCGCTGGCTGAACGTTGTTGACTGCTGCTACTACCTCGCCCTGCACCACAAGTTCTTCACCGCTGCCGAACGCCGCAAAGCACGCGAAGCCATTGCCGCAGCCTATGCCACCTTCCCTTCCCACTGGAACAGCCCCCGGAAGTTCGGCTACCGTCCATGCGGCAACTTCCGCCGCTTTTGGCTGCAGGAACAACTCTATTTTGCCCTCCGAAGAGTGACCGGCAGGCTGTGACTATGCTTGGACAGCCACGTCTGTGCAGGCATCAGTCGCCCACCCGCTTTCCCCAGAAAGTGCGGGTGCCGGAAAGGCTGTAGCCGGCATAGACGAGGGTGGCATGGCGGGGCGATGCCTCCCAGTCGAGTTCGCGTGCTATGCAGACGCTGTTGTTGCCGAGTTGGAGGATGTTGGTCAGGGGGTCGAAGCTCCATTTTCCGCTGAAAGCACCCTCCATGGTGCCATCGGCACGTAGCACCAGCGACGTGGACGTCTGCTGCTTCTGATAGGAATAGGTGAGGTTGATGTGCTCCCATGTACCGACAAGCTCTTCTGCCGTGATGGAAGCCTGTGGCACAGCCCCATAGCGTTCCGGCAGCACCACGGGCCAACCGCTGGCCGTCCAGAGGATGCGACGCACATGTCCCATCATGATGGCGTTGGAGTAGGTGTCGCCACTATAGTTCTCCGGCAAACGACCCTGCGAGGCATAGAACCAGTTGCCCTGTCCGTCGTCGAAGACGGCACAATGGCTTATGCCCACCCAGCCGTCGATGTCGCGTGTCGAATGGAACTTATATGGGTGGGTGACAACGGGGAAGCACTCCCCGCCGCTGGTGATGTTGGTGCCGTTCATGCCGACATAGGGACCGGTGATATGGCGTGAGCGGGCGACACGGGTGTTGTAGGCGACAGCAAGCTCGTCGTAGGCCAAGAAGAGGTAGTAGTAGCCCGTTTCGGGATTATAGACGACTTCCGGTCCTTCGCTGCCTTGCCAACGGGAAGAGGCGTCGCGCGTGGCGATGCGACGGCCATAGGTGGTGTTGGAGCCTGTACCCGTCTTCCAGGGGTTGGGCAGGGCCTCTTTTGTCTTGCCCGTGACGGGGTCTATCTCGATGGCCACGATGCCGCTATGCCACGAGCCGTAGATGAGCCAATGAGCCCCTTCGGGGGTGACGACATACGAGGGGTCGATGGCGTTGAAGCGGAACCAACCGCCCCACTTGCTGCCTGTGCCAAAGGATGAGGCGGCTTTGTCGCTGCTGCTGCAGATGACGAAACCTTTGTCCTCCCACACGTTGGAGGCGGGGTCGGTGGTTTCCATCATGCCGATGACAGCCCACTCGTCGGGCACAAGGCAATAGTACATTCGATAGAGGTTATCGTTCAGCTTGCGGACGACGGGAGCCCAATAGCCCATATTCGTCAGTTCGTTCACCGGCGCCTTGCCCAGACGGGCGTAGAGGGCGTTGATGGTGTCGAGAGCCCAGGAGGGGCAGTCGTCCATGAGCGTGGCACCCAGATATTCCCAGTTGACCAAGTCGCGCGAGCGGCGTCCATGGAAATGGCCGTGTCCCCCGTGGGCATTGCCGAACGAGGCGTCGGTCTGATACATGTAGTAGTAGCCGTCGGCCGCCCGCATCACCGTGGGGTCGTGGACGTTAGCCAGATTCCACTGCCCGCGTTGCCCCCAGCCGCTGATGGAGCGGTAATAGTCAGCATAGACAGGACGTCCGTAGGGGTTACGGTCTTTGTCGTACGTATTCTTGTCGTAGTAGTCTATCTCGCGGAGCAGCAGGTCACGCGGCTCGGCAAAGGTGATGCTGTCGGTATAGGAGCTGTGGGCACGTATGGGACAGACCGTGCCGTCGGCAAAGTGAATGCGAAGGGTGTCAGACAAATGGGTAGTGCCGAGGCCGACGGTGAAAGAGTCGATGTAGGCAGCGTCGAAGACCTGCGTCGTCTTGTACCTGGCATACTGGTTGACATAGACCTTCTGGGCGGACACAGGCGTAAAGAATGAAAAAAGAAGTATGATGTACGATGTACAATGTACGATGTACGATGTACGATGTATGATGGGTATCATAGGGCGTGTTCGTTAAACATTAAACGTTAATCGTTATACGAAGGAGGTTCTTCAGTTTTTGAAAAGTTCCGAGCTATGGACGAGTTTGTCCGGCATGGGCATGCCATAGACTTTTTCACGCAAGAAGTGTCCGAACGCTTCCACATCGCCCTTGAAGGCCTGCTGTTCCTCCACGCTGATGGTCTCGCCGATGGCCAGGCGATGGTTGCTGTAGTGCTTGTTAAGCAGTTCGCTGGGCAGGCGCAGGGTGCGGATGCGCCAGTCGATGAGGCCGAGGAGGTAGAAGAAACGGCTGTTGCGGTCGAAGAAGCGGATGGGCACCACGGGGACGCGCGACTTCAGGATGAGCCGGATGAGGCTGCTCTGCCACTCGCGATCGACGATGGCATGGCTCTTGGGGATATAGTTCGACACGGCTCCGGCAGGGAAAAAGCCCACGGGGTGGCCGTCTTGCAGCTGTTTGATGACGCCGCGCACGCCGCTTAGGTTGCGGCTGGTGCTGTCGTCGGCCAGGTCGGTCTTCGGCGTGACGGTAATGAAGGTGGAGGCCATGGCCTTGACGTGCATCAGGAATTCGTTGACCATCACTTTGAAGTCAGGCCGCTGCCTCCCCACCAAGTCAACGAGGACAATGCCGTCCAACCCGCCGTAGGGATGGTTGCTGATGGTGATGAAGGCTCCCTCGGGCAGGTTTTCGAGCCGTTCGGCATGGCCGACAAGGTAGTCGCAGCCCATACGCTCGAGCAGATGGGTGGCGAAGGAGACGCCCTCGTTGTCGGCCACCGAGTCGTAGAGGCGGTTAAGGCGACTGACATTGAAAAGGTTCATCAGGAACGCCGCCAGGCGCTGCCCCCACACGCCCGAGAAGAGGGGGGTGAAGGTGGCAAGCTCCTCGCGGCTGATGAGCTCGCGCGCAGGGCGCTTGGTTTTCTTGCCGAACACCCACATCTCAGCGAAGAAGAAGTTGAAGAATCCGGAGATAGTCAGCGCCACCAGGTTGCAGATGACCACGTGCCAGCCGAACAGGTGCTCACACAGCAGCAGGAACACCATCTTGATGAGGAAGCCCAGCACCGACGAGAGGTTGAACGTCAGGAAACGGCGGAAGAACGAGCGCTTGCCATGGTCCTCAATGCGCGTGGACCATATCCACAGATAGGAGGTGACGTAGTTGACAAACGTGGCCACTTCAAACGAGATGGTGGGCGAAATGATGTTCTCACCCACATAGCTGCCCTTGAACACCAGGTCGGCAAAGAGCCAGAGCACGCCGCAATCGACCAGCGTGCCGATGTTGCGTGTCAGGAAGAACTCCACAAAGCGGAGTATGCCGGTAGCCTCGCGGTTACGGTCGATAATCATGACTTGGGTTCGGGCAGGGGGTCTATCTTGGCAAGTTTCCTACGGTCGCGGTGGAAGGAGATGGCGTACATCACATAGAGCAGCACGGAGATGCCCATAATGATGAAATCGAAGAGACTGAACGAGAACACCTCGTCGCCAAACTCGACGGGGAAACGCTTGTCCACGTTGTTCAGTCCGGGGATGTACATGAAGCAGATGAGCAGAATCTGGATAATCAGGCGGAACTCCGTAGGGCCGAGGCCCAGATAGGTGAGGCGGAACTCGTTCTTCACAATCTGGCAGATGCAGGTGTAGATGGTGAGGGCGAAGTAGCCCGTCAGGGCAAACAGGGCTACGGGCAGGCTGATGAGGGGCGAGAGGCCGGCGCCGATGAAGAGCAGCGCCTCGTTGAGCACGTCCACATTGTGGTCGAGATAGTAGCCGTAGAGGGGGCGCTGGGTGTTGCGCACACGGGCCACGGTGCCGTCGAGGCTGTCGCCATACCAGTTGATGAAAAGGCCTATGACAACCAGCCAGAGGAACTGGAGGTTGAGGTTGCTCAGCAGGAAGCCTATGAAGCACACCACGGCACCCATGACGCCGATTATCGTCAGCGTGTCACTCGTCACCTGTTTCGGCATACGGTTGGCTATCGCCACCAGTATTTTTTTCTCCAAGGCATTCAGCACCGAGGTCTGAATGCGGACTGCTTTTTCATTTCCCATGGGAGATAGAGTTTTTTTTATTTTGCAAATATCCGTATTTTTTTCAGAAAACCCATTATCCCAAGCAAAAAAACGACTATTTTAAGAGATTTTTAACACGCGAATGCGCTATTCACGAAAAAAAAGCGTAAATTCGCGGCCGAAATCTTGGAGCAGCGAGCGCAAAAGAGCTTGCTCATTTTGCCGAGTCGCGACAAGATAAGACAAAGTCATAAGCGAGAAGAACGGCAGTTGGACGGTCTGTCGCTCGCCCCCCAGGGCGGGAGGAAAGTCCGGGCAACACAGAGCGATTCCACTTCCTAACGGAAAGCTGTCGGCGACGGCAGGGTAACGCAGAAGAAAACAACCGCCTGCATGGGCATCGCACAGCGGGTCCCCGTCACAAAAAAACGTGTGATGTCCCTGCAGGTAAGGGTGAGAAGGCGGGGTAAGAGCCCACCGGGCGTCTGGCGACAGGCGTGCCGTGCGTCCTGGAAGTTGCAAGTTCATGCAGACCGGCGTTTGAGGGCTGCTCGTCCGAGCCGGAGGGTAGAACGCTACAGTCCGTCGGCGACGGCGGATGCAGATAAATGACAGACATCCCCGCCCCACCCGCGGGGACACAGAACCCGGCTTACAGGCCGACTGCCCACTTCTCCTTATTATATTTAAACCAACATCGCAACCCATGGGTAAACTCGCAGGCAGCATTAAGGCATTCGTCATCTTCGTCACCAAGACGATGTGGCGCGTCAAGGACACCGAGGTCAGCAGCGGGCAGTATCGCCGCAACTATGTCCTCAAGGTCATCTACCTCTCCGTGCAGCGCTACTTCAGCAACCGCGTACAGGTGCGTGCCAAGGCACTCACCTACTCCACCGTCTTCTCCATCGTCCCCATCCTGGCCCTGCTCTTCGCCATGGCCAAGGGCTTCGGCTTCTCCAACCTCATGGAGTCGCTGCTCCGCAAGGGCATCCCCATCGGGGGCGACACCATGGACACCGTCATGACCTTCATCGACTCCTATCTCGAGCACACCCACAGCGGCATCTTCATCGGCGTCGGCCTCGTCATCCTCCTCTGGGCCATCATCAGCCTGACGAGCAACATCGAGCAGGGCTTCAACCAGATATGGGGCGTGCGCCGCGCGCGCTCCTACTTCCGCAAGGTCACCGACTACTTCTCCATGTTCCTCCTCCTGCCCGTACTCATCATCCTGCTCGGCGGCTGGAGCATCTTCATGAGCACCATCTACGAGAGCCTGCGCGACCTCTACTTCCTCAGCGCCTTCGTCAACTTCCTCATCAAGCTCACGCCCTACGTCCTGACGGGGCTCATCTTCACCGGCATGTACATCTTCTTCCCCAACACGAAGGTCAAGTTCCGTCACGCCATCATCCCCGGCCTGCTCACCGGCTTCGTCTTCCAGGCTTTCTTCTACTTCTACATCAACATCCAGGTCAACGTCTCGGCCTACAACGCCATCTACGGCTCCTTTGCCGCCATCCCCCTGCTGCTCTTCTTCATCAACATCGCCTGGTGCATCATCCTCTTCGGCGTAGAGCTCACCTACGTCAGCCAGAACATCCGGCAGTACAACTTCAGCGAGGACATCGACAACGTCAGCCACCGCTTCCGCGACTTCTCGTGCCTGCTGCTGATGTCCATCATCTGCAAGCGATTCCGCGACGGCCAGACGCCCTACACCGTGCCCGAGCTCTCCGAGGCCAGCGACATCCCCTACCGCCTGGCCGAGCAGACCGTGAGCGAGCTGGAGACCTGCGGCCTCATCTACACCATCGGCGAGCCCGATGCCAAGGCCGACGACATCCGCTACGTCCCCGCCACCGACCTTGCCCGCCTCACCGTCGGCTACGTCCTGAAGGTCATCGACACCCACGGCAGCGAGGACTTCAAGGTCGATTGCGCAGACCGCTTCGACGCCCCCTGGCAAGCCCTCGTGAAGAGCAAACAGAGCTACTACGCCAACGCCTCGTCCGACACCCTGCTGGCAGAACTTTAAAAATTAAAAAATTAGGAATTAGAAATTAGAAATTGGTTTAACGATAACGTTAACGATAACTCTGAACTATTTTTCTTAACTCTTAATTCTTAACTCTTAGCTAAATAGCTAACACGTTCGGGCGGATTTGCAATCCGGCCGCGTCGAGTAGAGGGATTTGCAATCCCTCACCTGTAGCCCCCACGTTAGCAGGACATTCGTCTGAACTCCTGAACTCCTGAACTCCCTATTTTATTCTTCAATCTTCAATCTTCAATTTTCATTTTATGAAAACTCTCCTCCTCGCCATCGGCAAGACCGACGACCCCTATCTCGCCCGCGCCGTCGAGGACTACCTGACGCGCGCCGCCCGCTACGCCCCGCTGGAGCTGCACATCATCCCCGACATCCGCTCGCGTGCCAGCCTCACCCACGAGCAGCAACGCCAGCGCGAGGGGCAGGAGCTCCTCCGCCACCTCCAGCCCGGCGACTACGTCGTCCTCCTCGACGAAGGCGGCAAGGAATACACCTCCGCCGACTTTGCCCAGTGGCTCCAGCAGAAAATGTCCACCCTTCCCCGCCGGCTTGTCTTCATCATCGGAGGGCCCTACGGCTTCTCGCCCGCCGTCTATGACGCCGCCCACGCCCGCCTCTCCCTCTCCCGCATGACCTTCTCGCACCAGATGGTGCGCCTCATCTTCGTCGAGCAGTACTACCGCGCCCTCTCCATCCTCCATAACCTCCCCTACCACCACGCCTGAAAAATCGTAAGCACGGAGCAGCCGGGCACCATTCCCTGGCAGTAGTGACGGGTTGCGAGGTGGACTTTCCTATAACAAAGTGGCCTCTCCTGCGCGGTTTCCTTTTTAACCCGTCACAACTTTTTGCCGTTTTCAGCCCATCGCTTACAGTTTTTTTCTCGTGAAGCGTCACTCCCGTTTCATCTTGGGCCGGCAAAATAGAATCAAACGCTGCGCCCACAGAATCAAACGCTGCGCCCGCAGAATCAAACGCTGCGCCCGCAGAATCAAACGTTATACGCGTAGAGCTGAAACGTTTAACAACGCGAAGCGAAACGTTTGAATATGCAAAGTCCCCCCCAACCCCTTTCAATCTTCAATCTTCAATTTTCAATCTTCGATTTTTAGTGACGGGTTAAAAAGAAAACCGCGCAGCAGAAGCCACTTTGTTATAGGAAAGTCCACCTCGCAACCCGTCACAACAAGCAACTGTCCTCCCCTTTCAGCCAGACTACGTCGCCTCACGAACACACTACTTTCAATTTCAAACAAAGTCCATCCAGCAGCAGACGCACTACCTCCGCAGAAAAACAGACTGCGCTTTTATGAGGCACTACTGCGACAGGAGGGATGGCTGCATAGGAAAAAAGATGTCGGCATAGATGGGGAGGTGGTCGCTGTAGCCTCCCTTGTAGCGGAGGCCGTTGAAGGTGCGGAAGGGGCGAAGGCCGCCATAGACGGGCTCTTTCTCCAACAGGAAGGGGGCGTTGTAGATAGAGAGCGAGGAGGACATCGTGGGACTGACGAGCATCTGGTCGAGCTGTTCCCAACGGCCCTTGTAGCGATAAGTGCCGTTGCAATCGGAGGATCGGCGTATGGAAAAAACGGGACGTGCGGTATGGGCGAGGTTGACAAGTCCTGCCCCACCCTCTAACTGACGGACAGCCCGTCCGTCGGGCGACTCGTTGAGGTCGCCCATGACGAGGAGGAGCGGATTAGCCCGCACACGACCCAGCGAGTCGCAGATGGCCTGCACCACCGTGGCGGCCAGCCCGCGGAGGGGTTCTGAAGCCCGTGCACCGCCCAGGCGGCTGGGCCAATGGCAGACGAGGACATCGAGGGTATCGCCCGTGAGCAGCTCGCCGCTGACATGCAGCACAGGACGGGCATGGGCATCGGCACGAAGCCGTCGGACTGGTACGACATGTTCCGCATAAGAGAGAAGGCGGAAATGCTCGGGACGATAGAGCAACGCCACATCGATGCCGCGCGGGTCGTCGCCATGTGTCGTCACATAGCGGTAGCCCACGGTACGCAGGGGCGAACGGCGGGTGAGGTCGCGGAGGCAGCTGTCGTTCTCCACCTCGCAGAGCCCCACCAGCTCGGGTGCCCGGTCTTCGCCCATCGAGGCAATGACCTCGGACACGCGGCGAAGCTTCTCCCCATAGCGCCAGGGGGTCCAGCGCCGCCGGCCGTCGGGCAGGTAGTCGAAGTCGGCAGTCAGGCTGTCGTGACGGCAGTCGAAGAGGTTCTCCGTGTTATAGAAGACGACGCGCAGGCTCTCCCTCTGCCTGGGCAGGGGCGTCGTATTGATAGCAGCCGGCATCGGGGTGGAGGCTGTCGCGGGGGAGACCGTCAAGGTCAAGAGGAGCCACAGACAACCAAGCAGGGTCGCCGATGCCACGTGCCCGGCTGAGCGAATCAAGGTGGAAGTCATAGACGGAGGTGTAGTGGTCGAACGACCTGAAGTTCTGTTCTCCCCAGACGGTGCTGTCGGGGCTCTCCCAAGCGATGTCGGTGAAATGGGGATTGCCCTGGTCGGTGGAATTGATGAGGGAGTGGGTGAAGGCATACTGGGCAAAGGCCGAGAGGTCGAGGCTGTCGGCACCGGTGTCGGCGATGGTGCCCTCTATCTCGTCGTCGCCCCTGCCGGTGATGATGCAGTTGGCGAAACGTGCGCCGAGCAGGGGATAGAGCACCTGATTGTCGTCGATATTGCGGATGCGCAGGGCAGCACCTTTGCCCCCCGCCCAGCCATAGAAGCTGGCCAACGTGCAGTGGATGAAGTCGTACTGCCCGCCCAGCAGGTTGACGCAGTGGCCGCCCGTGTTGCTGAAGAGGCAGTTGACGGCTGTGCCGACGGCGAGCGTGGCCTGCAGGCCATCTCCTTCTACATTATGGACGATGGTGTTCTCGAGCACGAAGGTGGAAACTGCACCCAGCGTGTCGGGAGCTTCGAAGCGCAGCCCGAAGGTGCCGCTGCGGATATGGCACCCCAGAAGGACATTGTCCCTGCTGGCGGGGCCGAACACGATGCCGCCCCACTGGGCAGAGATGCGGTCGTAGGGGAGGTAGCTGAGCATGTTGTCGAGCCTGTCGCCACGGAACACCACGGCCGAATCGGCTGTGCCGAGGGCGTGGAGGGTGCCATCGACACGCAGATAGGCTTTGTCGTGGAAAAAAAGCTTCGTGCCCGGAGCCAGGGTGAGGGTTGCGTCGGGTGCCACCACCAGGCTGTCGTAGATGAGGTAGGGCCGCCGGGCCGTGTAGCGGGTGTCGGCATCGAGCAGAACCCCACGCAGGGAGATGGCATTCCACCCCGAGGCCGTCAGTACCACGCGCCCCACAGCGCCGCCGGATAGTGTAAACACCACAGAGTCGCTCACCTCCACGGGGCCATCGTCATCCGTCGGACGGACGGTGACCTCCACGAAGACGTAGAGGCTGTCGCCTGCCCGCAGCTCCACATCGGAAAACTGCACGCCATACTGCCCATCGACGTTGACGCGGAAGGGGCTGTCCCACCCGCCTGCCAAACGGACATCGGAGAGCAGGAGATGGGCGTCGCCGGGGTTATAGACCTGGAAGGCGCCGGTGACGGAGCCCACGTCGGTGAAGAGGGTGTCGAAGGCTATGGTGTCGGCGCTGAACGTCAGCCGCTGACGGGGGTCGGAAGAGTAGCGGACCTCGTCGGTACAGGAGATGAATAAGAATGAAAAATGAAAAATGAAAAATGAAAAATAAATAGCTCTGCGTAAAGGTGAGGGATTACAAATCCCTCTACTCAACGCGGCCGGATTACAAATCCGCCCGAACGGACAGACTTCAGACTTACAGACTTCAGATGAATGTTCCGTGGACGGTTCAGCTGCAGCACTATTATCTGAAGTCTGAAGTCTGAAGTCTGAAGTCTGAAGTCTGTTAGTCTGATAGTCTGAACTACTGAACTTCTGAACTCCTGAACTCCAAAAAACTGACATTTTATTCTTCATTCTTCATTTTTCATTTTTAATTCCTGCGCGGTGCAGCCTCGAGCACAGCTACCAGATGGCGCCAGAAGAGGTCGGCCGTGGGGATGAGCAGACGTTCGTCGGGACTGTGTACGCCGCGTAGCGTGGGGCCGAAGGAAATCATGTCGAGATCGGGGTATTTCTCCATGAAGAGCCCACACTCCAACCCGGCATGAATGGCCCTCACCACCGGCTTCTTACCAAACAGACGCTCATACTGCGCCACGGTGATGCGGAGTATTTCCGAGTCGGCGTTGGGTTTCCAGCCGGGATAGCCCTCGCCCACCTCGGTCTCGGCACCGGCGAGCTGGAAGGTGGCGCACACCGTGCGAGCCACATCGGCCCGTCCGCTCAGCGTAGAGCTGCGCTGGCTGAGAACCAAGTGGAGCACGCCACCTTCTGCAGCCTCTTCCAGACGGATGGACGCAAGATTGCTGGAGGTTTCCACCAGTCCCGGGACGTCGAAGTTCATGGCATAGACCCCGTTGAACACGCCCTGCACAGCCATCAGGAAGCGGCGTGCCGTGTCGGTGTCGATAGATGTGGGGACAGGTTCGGCCGACTGCATGACGAAGCGCGGTGTCTTCTCCACCGCGGCGAATTCGGCTTCGCACTCGGCAGCCACCACATTGAACAGCGCTCGCACGGCCTCCTTGTCCTTCATGGGCACGGCGCAGAGGGCCTGTGCCTCGCGGGGGATGGCATTGTGCTTGTTGCCACCCTCGATGTGGCAGAGACGGAGGTCGAACTGTTCCACAGCCTGGCTGAGGAAGCGCCCCAGCAGTTTGTTGGCGTTGGCACGGCCCTTGTTGATGTCGTCGCCACTGTGCCCGCCCATCAGTCCATCCACCGAGACGGTGAAGAAAAAGTAGCCCTCGGGAACGGCGGTGCGGCTATAGCGGAAGCGGACGTCGGTGCGGCATCCACCGGCACAGCCGATGAACATCTCGCCCTCGTCCTCCGAGTCGAGGTTGACAAGGATGTCGCCCTCCATGAATCCGGCCTGCATGGCCTCGGCACCCGTCAGCCCCGTCTCCTCATCGACAGTGAAGACACACTGCAGGGGCCCGTGCTTGACGTCAGGGTCGGTGATGACAGCCAGCGCAGCCGCCACGCCAATGCCGTCGTCGGCCCCTAACGTTGTGCCCTCGGCACGCAGCCACTCGCCATCGACCACCGTGCGAATGGGGTCTTTCAAGAAGTCGTGCTGCACGTCGCGGTTGCTCTCGCACACCATGTCCATGTGGGCTTGCAGGATGATGCCCTTGCGGTCTTCCATGCCCGGGGTAGCAGGGACGCTGATGGCGACATTGCCCACGGCATCCACCTTCGTGGCAAAGCCGTGGCTATGGCCAAACGCAGCCAGCCACGCCGAAATCTGCTCCTCGTGCTTCGACGGACGGGGAACCTGACAAATCTCTTCGAAAATCTCAAACAGCCTTGCGGGCTTCAGTGATGTTGTACTCATGTGAAATATGGTTTTGTTTGATGAATTGTTTTTTTATTGCGAATGATGAATTGTGAATTGTAAGCTCTTTTGTATTAAATAACGTAAAAACGGGTCACATTATTGTTTTTTTGCCTACCTTTGTCGCCGTTTTAAGAAAAACCGATGATAAAGACCCTTCTTTTCACCCTTGCCATCGTGGCTGCAGCCATGCTGCTGCTGTGTGTCCGCATTCTGCTGAAGAAAGGCGGCCGGTTTCGCAGCCAGCACATCGGGCAGAGCAAGGCCATGCGCGACCGCGGCATCCACTGCGCTCAGGCACAGGACTTTGAAGCGCGTCTTCCCAATCCCATGGCCGTGGAGGAAAGGACAAAAACAGTATAGTCAAAACGTGGCTTGAAACCTAAGGATTAATTCAGACAAAAACAAGGAAAATAAACATAACGAAACAATGAAAAAACCGAACAAAGCTTTTTTGGCCCTTGCCGCATCCATCGTGATGCTTGCTTTCACCCAGTGCAACAACCAGCCTGCTGCCACGCAGAGCACCAACGCCGCCGACTCGTGCCGCCACGCCGGCCTCAACGTAGCCTACGTCGATGTTGATACGCTGCTCACCAGCTACGAACTCTGGGTATCCCTTAACGAGGACATGATTAACAAGCGCGAGAACATCACCGCCACCGTCAACAAAGAGGGTGCCGCCCTGCAGAAGGAGATGGAGCAGTTCCAGAACAAGCTCAACAACAACGCCTTCGTCAGTCAAGAGCGTGCCGAGAGCGAGTACAACCGTCTCATGAAGAAGCAACAGGAACTGCAGGCCAAGCAAGAGCGCCTGGCCAATGAGTTTGCTGTCGAGAGCAGCCGCAACGATCAGGTCATCAGCGACTCCGTCCGCAACTACATCAAGGTGTTCAGTGCCGAGAAAGGCTACGACCTCATCCTCAACAGCGCCAGTGCCCTCTTCGTCGGCGATGCCATTCCCAACGTCACCCACGAGGTTGCCGCCGGACTGAACGCCCGCTACGGCAAGCAGTAATCGGACAGTTTAAGAACAGCGTTTTATTCCAGCCCCTCAAACGTAAGAGGGGCTTTTTTCTTATACCCCTCGCTGGTCATGAAGGCAATGATGTCGCCTGCCTGATTGGAGACACGGACGCTGACGAGAGGCACCTTGCCGTCGCTGACAAGCGTGCACTCGGCCAGCAGATGTTCGCCCAGCCGGGCAGAATGGACATAGTTAATCTGGGCGTTAATGCCGAGGCACACCTGTCCACTGGCATTGGCCACACCCGCCACGGCCATATCGGCCAACGTAAAAAGAGCCCCGCCCTGACAGACGCCGGCGGCATTGAGGTGGTTGTCGGCAACCGTCATCTCTGCTCGGCAGTAGCCCGGACGGATTGCCGTAATGGCGATGCCCGATGTAGCTGCAAACCGGTCGCCAGTATTAAGGGTTTCTAAAAGAGTCATTTTTTTCTTCGTTAATGAATTTCTATAATAGAAGATTGGTTTAACGTTAAACCATTTTTCAGAATGTTATTCCAAACCGGAACACATGGTAGCGCGAACGGAGCTTTCCGAGGTTAAACTCCGTGTAGTGCTCCACGGGTGTCAAACCGTCGGAGGGGGCTTGGGTACCATCGTCGAAGAAAAAATTAGGGTCGGAGACCATCCGGTTGCCCGTCAGGTTGCTCTTGCCGAGGTTATAGCGAACATAGCCGAGGCTATAGCGGCGAAAGAGCGTGAAGCCGACGCCCCACTGGGTAGCCAAAGAGACCTTCGGCATGTCGTAGGCCGTGACGAAGGGACCACGGTAGTGCACCGTGCCGGCATCGGTGGCAAACGTCTGGTCGAGCGTTCCGTTCTCCACGGTGACAAAACGGAAGTTTACACCCATAGCTCCTTCAGCCCATAGGCGGAAATTGCTGTGGCGATCCATGCGAAGGCCGAAGTTCAGATGGGCAAAGACCGGGACATTGTATATCTTTGCCATGTCAGTGTAGGCAAAACCCTGCCCGCCTTCGGCTGCATGCACCACGGGCAAGAGCCGGTTGCGGAACAAATCGGCCGACACCATCAGGCTGAGGTACTTGCGGAGTGGAATGACCTCCTTGATGCCGACGTTTATGCCCTGCTCGGCATACTCGTTGAGGTTTGCGCGGGGCAGTGCCATGCCGACATATACGGTGGTCTGGCTGCGCTCGATGTACTGCGCCCTGACGGGTGTGGCTGCAAGCCCCGACATCAGGGCTGACAGCAGCAGAATGGCTGTATTCTTTCGTTTCATCATGGCAATTTTCTTCTATAGGTTATGGAACATACGTTCAGTGCGAATAGTGGTTGACGGGCCGTGACCTGGATAGACCACGGTGTCCTCGGGCAGGGTGAAAAGCCGCGTGCGAATGGCGTGGATGAGTTCGCCGTAGTCGCCTCCGTGCAAATCGGTGCGGCCCATGCCGCCATAGGCGAAAAGGGTGTCGCCGGCAAAGAGGACACCTTCGTCAGGGCAGTAGAAGCAGACACCCCCCTTCGAGTGCCCAGGGGTGTGGATGCAACGAAGCTCCGTCTGCCCGAAACGGATGACCTCGCCGTCTGTCAGCAACCGCCCTATGGACGGTGGCGTGCCGGGATAGGGGATGCCGAAGGCACGCACCTCGTCGGCATTGTGATCGGCCCACCAGCTGTCGCCCCCATGCGCCTCGCACACCACACCCCAATGCGCTTCGGCAAAGGGTACGCCGAAAACGTGGTCGAAGTGGAAGTGGGTGCAGAGGATGTGGCGCACCGTCAGCCCCTCGCCGTCAACAAACCGTGCCAGCTCCCGCTGTTCCGACGTCCCATAGCATCCGGGGTCGATGACCACCGCCTCGCCCGAGTCGTCCCACACCACATAGGTGTTCGTCGGCAGCATATTGAACTCTAAGACCTTCAACCTCATCCTGACCTGTTCTCCTGTTGAAATGCTGACCTATGTCTTATCGTACCGGGACAAACACCACTTTCTTTTCCTTAAAATATGGTTCGTCGAAGACGGTTTCCAGCGGAGTGACGTCCGCCACGTGGCGGAACGCCCCTATCTCGTTCTGCAACTCGCCCCCCTTCAGGCAGATGACGCCATTGGGATAGGCATTGCGGCACTCCGTCCGCATGTTTCTCCTGACAATCCTGACGATGTCGGCCAGCGGCATCACGGCACGGCTCACCACAAAGTCGAACTGCCCCTTCTCCTCCTCTGCCCTTCCGTGGCGGAAGGTGACATTCTGCAGTCCGATGGCCGTAGCCACTTCCGTCGCCACACGCACCTTCTTGCCGATGCTATCGACGAGGTGAAACTGTACATTGGGGAAGACGATGGCCAATGGGATGCCGGGAAAGCCGCCCCCCGTACCGAGATCCATCACCGCTGTGCCCCCACGGAAACGGATGACGCGGGCAATGCCCAACGAGTGCAGCACGTGGTGCTCATAGAGGTTGTCGATATCCTTGCGCGAGATGACGTTGATTTTTGCATTCCAGTCGCTGTAAAGCTCGCCCAGCTGCTCCACCTGCGCCTGCTGGCGCTCTGTCAGCTCGGGGAAGTATTTCGTGATGATTGATGAGTCCATTGGGCAATTCATTTTCCAAATCGGTGACGAAAATACGCCCTTTTCCACAATAATCCAAGCGAAATCGACATTTTCTCTATATTTTTATGTAATTTTGCCGCCTAAAATGATAAGTGTAGAAAATCTGAAGATGGAATTTGGCGTAGAGCCGCTCTTCGAGGGAGTCAGCTATGTCATCAATCCCCGCGACCGCATCGCCCTTGTGGGCAAGAACGGCGCGGGCAAGACCACCATGTTACGCATTCTGGCGGGGTTGCAGGCGCCGACCGACGGCAGTGTCTCCATCCCTCGTGACACCCGTGTGTGCTACCTGCCCCAGGTGATGAAGCTGTCCGACACCCGCAGCGTCCGCGAAGAGACGATGTCGGTGTTCCAGCAAAGAAACAACGATGCCGAGCCGCTGGATGACGATGGCGAGTCGTACCGCCAGCTGGCCGAGATGGAGCGCACCCTGAAGGGGCTGGGCTTCCGTGCCGACGACCTCGACCGCCCCACCAGCGAGTTCAGCGGCGGCTGGCGCATGCGCATCGAGCTGGCCAAGCTGCTCCTGCAGCACCCCGACGTGCTGCTGCTCGACGAGCCCACCAACCACCTCGACATCGACAGCATCCAATGGCTCGAGGGCTTTCTGGCACGTAACGGCAAGGCCGTCATGCTGGTGAGCCACGACAGGGCCTTCATCAACAACGTCACCAACCGCACCATCGAAATTTCGTGTGGCACCATCTACGACTACCGCGTGAAGTACGATGAATTCGTCCGCCTCCGCCGCGAGCGTCGCGAACAACAGTTGCGGGCTTACGAGAACCAGCAGCGCGAGATAGCCGAGACCCGCGAGTTTATCGAGCGCTTCCGCTACAAGCCCACCAAGGCCGTGCAGGTGCAGAGCCGCATTAAGTGGCTCGAGAAGGTCGTCCCCATCAAAGTCGATGAGGAAGACCGCAGCCAGCTGCACCTGAAGTTCCAGCCGGCACAGCGCAGCGGCAGCTACCCCGTCATCTGCGAGGACGTCCGCAAAGCCTATGGCGACCACGTGGTGTTCTCCGACGTCAACATCACCATCAAGCGTGGCGAGAAGGTAGCCTTTGTGGGCCGAAACGGCGAGGGCAAGACCACCCTTGTCAAGTGCATCATGGGCGAGATACCCTTCGACGGAAAGCTCACCATCGGCCACAACGTCACCATCGGCTACTTCGCCCAGAACCAGGCACAGCTGCTCGACGAGGGGCTCACCGTCTTCGACACCATCGACCGCGCCGCCGTGGGCGACATCCGGCTGAAGATTCGCGACATCCTGGGCGCCTTCATGTTCGGCGGCGAGGCATCGGACAAGAAGGTGAAGGTGCTGAGCGGCGGCGAACGCAGCCGTCTGGCCATGATCAAGCTGCTGCTCGAGAGCGTCAACCTGCTCATCCTCGACGAGCCCACCAACCACCTCGACATGCGGTCGAAGGATGTACTGAAGGAGGCCATCCGCGACTTCGGCGGCACCGTCATCGTCGTCAGCCACGACCGCGAGTTCCTCGACGGACTCGTGAGCAAAGTCTATGCGTTTGCCGATGGCCGCGTCCGCGAACATCTCGGGGGCATTTACGACTACCTGAACAGACTTCAGACTTCAGACTTCAGACTTCAGACTTCAGATAATAGTGCTGCAGCTGAACCGTCCACGGAACATTCATCTGAAGTCTGTAAGTCTGAAGTCTGCCAGTCTAAAAAAGAAGTCTGCCAGTCTGAAAATCTGAAAAAAAATCCATACGCTACCCGCAAGGAGCAGCAGCGCCAGCGCCGCAAGCTGGAGAAAGCCGTCGAGGATGCCGAGAAGACCGTCACCCGCCTGGAGGCCGAGCTGAAGGAGCTGGAGGGATGGATGGCAACACCCTCCGGTGCAGCCAACACTGCCCTCTACGAGAGCTACGCCAAATTGAAGGACGAGCTCGCCGCAGCAGAAACAGCATGGGAGGAGGCCATGATGAAGTTGGAGGAATGAGGTTTGGTTAAGGGTTAAGGATTAAGAGTTAAGAGTTACAACCATTAAATATATAAATAAAAATGAAAAAGAACAAATTCATCATCGCAGCCATGGCAGCATCGGCCGTCATTGCCTGCACAGACAACAAGAAAATGGACAACACTGCCGGCATCAAGCCCGAGAACCTCGACACCACTGCTGTCGCAGGCGACGATTTCTACCAGTATGCATGTGGCGGCTGGATGGCCACCCATCCCCTCACCGCCGAGTACGCCCGCTACGGCAGCTTCGACAAGCTGGCCGAGGACAACCGCGAACAGCTGAAAGGCCTCATCGACGAGATTACCGCAGCCGACAACCCGCAGGGCACCAACGCCCAGAAGATTGCCGACCTCTACAATCTCTACATGGACACCGTGCGCCGCGACCGCGAGGGCATCGAGCCTATCAAGCCCGTGCTGGCACGCATCGCCGCCATCACCGACCGCAGCCAACTCTTCAAGGAGATGGTGAATCTCACGTTCGAGGGTGTCGATGGCTACTTCGGCATGTACGTCGGCGCCGACATGATGAACAGCAAGAACAACATCGTGCAGATCGGGCAGGGCGGACTGACGCTCGGACAGAAGGAGTACTACCTCGACACCGACGAGGCCACCACCGCCATCCGCGAGGCGTACAAACAGCACATCGTCCGCATGTTCACCCTCTGCGGCTTCCCCGAGGCCGAGGCCCAGAAGAAGATGGAGAGCATCCTCGGCATCGAAACCCGCATCGCTCAGGCCAGCTACAGCAACGTGCAGATGCGCGACCCTGCCGCCAACTACCACAAGATGAGCTACGCCGAGCTCTGCGCACAGTTCCCCGGCATCGACTGGAACTACCTCTTCACCACCCTCGGCATGAACGGCGTCGAGGAGGTTGACGTCAACCAGCCCGAGCCCATCCACGAGGTGGAGGCCATCCTGGCCGAAGTTCCCGTCGAGAACCAGAAAGCCTATATGGAGTGGCAGTGCATCAGCAGCAGCGCCGGGCAGCTAACCACCACCCTCGACAAAGCCAACTTCGACTTCTTCGGTACCGTCATGAGCGGTCGTCAGGAGCAGCAGCCCATGTGGAAGCGCGCCACCAGCCTCGTCAGCGGACTGATGGGCGAAGCCATCGGACAGCTCTACGTCGAGAAGTACTTCCCCGCTGCCTCTAAGGAGCGCATGGTGAAGCTCGTCGCCAACCTGCAGGACGCCCTGCGCCAGCGCATCGACGACCAGCAGTGGATGAGCGCCGACACCAAGAAGCGTGCCCACGAGAAACTCGACGCCTTCTACGTCAAGGTGGGCTACCCCGACAAATGGAAGGACTATGGCGGACTCACCATCGACCCGCAGAAGACCTACTTCGCCAACATGGTCGAGGCAGGCAAGTTCATGTGGAATGACATGGTGAGCCGCAAGTTCAAGAAGCCTGTTGACCCCACCGAGTGGCACATGACGCCGCAGACCGTCAACGCCTACTACAATCCCACCACCAACGAAATATGCTTCCCCGCCGGCATCCTGCAGTATCCCTTCTTCGACATGAGTGCCGACGATGCCTTCAACTATGGCGCCATCGGCGTTGTCATCGGCCACGAGATGACGCACGGTTTCGACGACCAAGGACGCCAGTTCGACAAGGACGGCAACTTCACCGACTGGTGGGCCGAGGGCGATGCCGACAAGTTCAAGGAGCGCGTGCAGGTCATTGTCGACCACTTCAACAACATCGAGGTGTTGCCCGGCCTATTCGCCAACGGCTCCCTCACGCTTGGCGAGAACATCGCCGACCACGGCGGTCTGATGGTGGCCTGGCAGGCATTCAAGAACGCCACCAAGGACCAGCCGCAGGAGATGAAGTACGGCTTCACGCCCGACCAGCGCTTCTTCCTCGCCTACGCCGCCGTGTGGGCCGGACAGATTCGCGACGAGGAAATCCGCAACCGCACCAAAAGCGACCCCCATGCCCTTGGCCGCTGGCGTGTCAACGGCACCCTGCCCCACATCGATGCCTGGTACGATGCCTTCCACATCACCCCCGACAATGCCCTCTACATTGCCCCCGAAAACCGCGCACGCATCTGGTAACCACCATTGACAATTGACAATTGGCAATTGTCAATGGAAAATTAATTATCAATTATCAATTATCAATTTCAATAATGGACAATGGACGATGGACAATTAATTATTAATTATCAATTATCAATTATCAATTGCGCCGAAGGCGCCAAAGGCGATAAAAAGGAGCTATGCTACATATTGCGCTGCTGAACCTGATGCCCAACAAAGAAGAGACGGAGGCCGACTTTGCACGCATTTGTGCTGAGTCGGCCGAGCCCGTCCGCTTTGTGCTCACCAAGATGAGTAGCCATGTCACGCGCCACGCCAGCCCCGAGCACATGGCGCTCTACAGCGGCTCAGAGGTCGTCTGCCGCCTTCACGACGACGGCACGCAGCCTCTCGACGGCTTCATCGTCTCCGGTGCTCCCTTCGACTGGGTCGATTTCACCGACGTCGATTACTGGCCAGAGCTCTGCCATTTGATGGACTGGCTGCGCTGCCGCTGCATCCCCACCCTCTACGTCTGCTGGGGAGCTCAGGCGGCGCTCCGCTATTTCCACGGCATCAGCCGCATCGAGGAATACCCTCACAAACTCTCCGGCATCTTTCCACAGCAAGTTCTCCACCCCGACCGTCCCCTGTTCGACGGCATCGTCACACCGCTCTGCATTCCCCACAGCCGCCACACCAGCATGGTGAACAGCCAGATTGATGCCTGCCCCGACGTCATCGTCCTCGCCCGTTCTGCCGACACAGGCATCTCCATCGTCGAGTGCCGCGGTGGTCTCGAATTCTACCTCATCGGACATCAGGAATACAACCTCCATACGCTCGACAACGAATATCGCCGTGACGTTTCCCGTGGCCTCCCCGTGCTTCCTCCACGCCACTACTACCTCGACGATGACCCCACCCGCCCCGTCGTCGACACTTGGCAGGCCAACGGCCGCCGCCTCTTCGCAAACTGGCTGAACCACTACTGCGCCCTGCGTATCCCCTCGGGCCGTCAGCCATCTGGCGAGCCCTCCGGGAAAAAATAATATGTAGCGCCATCGCCCCCCATGAAGCCGAGACAAATTGAGCTCCTCTCCCCAGCACGTGACCTCGCGTGCGGCATGGCTGCCGTGGACCACGGTGCCGACGCCGTCTATATCGGAGCCCCGCGCTTCGGTGCCCGTGCCGCGGCAGGTAATTCGCTCCGCGACCTCCGCGCCCTGGTGGACTATGCCCACCCCTTCGGCGTCCGCATCTACGCCACGGTTAACACCATCCTCTACGACCACGAGCTGGCCGACGCCGAGCGCCTCGTCTGGGATCTCTATCGCATCGGCATCGATGCCCTCATCGTGCAGGACCTTGCCCTGCTGCGCCTCCAGCTGCCCCCCATCGCCCTCCACGCCTCCACGCAGATGGACAACCGCACGCCGGAGAAGGTGCAATGGCTCGGCCGCCAGGGCTTCAGCCAGACGGTTCTGGCCCGCGAGCTCACGCTCGACGAGATGGCCTCCATCCACGCCGCCGTGCCCGACATGCCGCTCGAAGCCTTTGTCCACGGCGCCCTCTGTGTCAGCTACAGCGGCCAGTGCTATGCTTCGCACTACTGCTTCGGTCGTTCGGCCAACCGCGGCGAGTGCGCCCAGTTCTGCCGCCTCCCCTTCACACTCGAGGATGCCGACGGCAACACCATCGTCCGCGACCGCCATCTGCTCTCGCTGCGCGACATGAACCGCAGCCCGTGGCTCGAGGATATGCTCGATGCCGGCATCAGCTCCTTCAAGATAGAAGGACGACTCAAGGACGTCACCTACGTCAAGAACATCACCGCCTACTACCGCCAGCAGCTCGACGCCATCCTCGCCCGCCGTCCCGAGTACGTCCGCAGCAGCAAAGGCGATGTCCGCCTCACCTTCACCCCCAACCCGGTCAAGAGCTTCAACCGCGGCTTCACCGACTATTTCCTCCACGGCCGCACCGCCGACATTGGTGCCTTCGACACCCCCAAGTCCATCGGCGAACCCATGGGTATCGTCACCTACGTCGGTCACGACTACCTCACCGTGCGCACCCCCGCCCTCTTCCACAACGGCGACGGCGCCTGCGCCTTCACCCCTGACGGCACACTGGTGGGCTTCCGTGTCAACCGCACCGACGCAAGCCGTCTCTACCCCAGCCCCGACGCCGATGCAGCCTGGCGCACCCTCAAGGGCTGCACCCTCTATCGCAACCACGATGCCGGCTTCGAGCACGCCCTCACCCGCATCGGCACCTCGCGGCGCCACATCCCCGTCCATATCACCCTTCGCGAGATACCCTTCGGCTACGCCCTCTCCATCGCCGAGACCGACGGCCGAGCCACTACTCTCACTTTCCCCATGACGAAGGAATCCGCCAGCACCTCCCAAACGGCCAACATCGTCAAGCAGCTCTCCAAACTCGGCGGCACCATCCTCGAGGCCGCCGACGTTACCATCCAGTGGAGCCGCGAGTTCTTCATCCCCTCCTCCACCCTCAGCGACATGCGGCGCAAAGCCGTCGAAGCCTTCCTCCGCACACGCCGCCTAACCTATTCACCAGACACGCGTCCATCCTCCATACCCCAACAGCCAGCCGGCATCCCACGTCAGTCCCCACCTGTCGTCACCTCCTACCGAGCCAACATAGCCAACCGCGAAGCCGAAGCCTTCTACCGCAGTCAGGGTGCCGACCATGTAGAGCCTGCCTTCGAGCTCCGTCAGCCCCCCCACGCCGTGCTGATGACGTGTCGTCACTGTCTGCGATACAGTCTTGGCGCCTGTCCCAAGTACCATGGCAAGCGAGCTCCCCTTCGAGAGCCCCTTGTCCTTGTTTCCACCGATGGCCGGCGCTTCCCCCTCCGCTTCGACTGCCGCCATTGCGTCATGGAAGTTCTAGCTTAGTCAAGCCCTTTTTTGGGTAAGTACCGAATCGTCGATGCTGAAAAGAAAGAAAAATAACAGTATAGATAAAGAGATAAGCTTTTTGAGTTAAGCCTAAAATCCGCAACTAATAGTCATGCGCTGTTTTTTTGCAGTTTGGTGCTCCGTTTGTCGAAAAACTTACCCAATCCGCCAAAACGAGTTGTGGGTGTCCAATTCTGGCTATGGGCGGCAGACAGGACGAACACTTAGACCGTTGGCTCGGTAGCGGTTGCTCCGGTTCACGTCGCCAGAGAAGAAGCTCACGGTCCACGCGTAGCTCGCGCTGGCCGCGTTGAGCGACGAAGACCAGTAGTCGCCATACGCGCCCGCGTTGAGAAGACTCGTGCCGCGGCGGTAACCCGCCGCAGGAATGAAGATGGAATTGCCGTTCGGTCCGACGCCTTTACTACCATAGTGACCACCCTGACTCGTCCATGTCCATGTGCACTTCTCGCGCAACTCCGTCCACTCCTCATCCGTCGGCATCCGCCAAATGCCGCCCCAGCTGGCACGGGCAGCATCGTCTGACAGGTCGAAAACGGTCTTGTTGTCAACCGTGCCATAGGAGATGTCGGTGTTGTACTTCGTCAATGTATTATAACTGCCTTTGCACCACTTGTAGGCGCTCCAACTATAGTCGCTTTTTGTCGTGGTCTCGCCCCAGGCGAAGTGGTCGCCATATTCTTCAGGAGAACTGGCCCCCACGTTCATCGTTGCCCATAGCAGGCCCGAGGGAAGGCCAAGGTCAACATAGTCGTGCGTACCAGGGTTGGGATTCGACTGCCCGCTTTGTGCGACGGCAACCTGATACGACGAACCGCCCGCTTTGAACGTAATCGTTCCTTTGCGGCTATCGGTAGAGGTGTTGGCTTCCGCTTTAGCTGTCACAGTTGCATTGCCCGTGCCGGAGGTCTTTGAGAGAGTCAGCCACGACACACCGGATGACACTGTCCACGATAGGTTAGACGTGACGGCAAACGATTCACTACCGCCAGACGAAGTGAAGGATCGCGACATAGGCGTGACGCTGAATGTACCTGAGATGCCAGTCTGAGTAACAGCAACCTCATAAGATGAGCCACCTGCCTTAAACGTTATCGTCCCCGTACGGCTGTCGGTAGAGGTGTTGGCTGTAGCCGCGACGGAGACCGTTGCATCGCCCGTACCGGAGGTGACGGATAGCGTCAGCCACGAGACATCGCACGAGGCCGTCCAGTTCTGGTTCGTCGTCAGCGTGATTACCTCCGTACCCCCCGAGGCCGTGAAACTGAGGGCTGCGGAAAAGACGTCAAGGTAGTCACTCTCCTCTTTCCAGACGGGCCGGACAGATAGGCCGAGGCTGCGGCCGCCCCAATAATTTGAGGCAAGGAAATCGGCCAGGTAGTCGTTCCAACCGAATAAATAGTTCCCCGCATGGCGCGGGCTGTCCGTGGAAAGCGACGACGACCAGTAGGTGCAGAGCGTGCCCGCGCCGACGGGGTTCGTATTAAGAAACCAACCCGCAGCGGGAAGGAAGAGGGAACGTCCGTTCGACTTGCTCGTCACCTTGCAGCCGTTCACGCCATTCTGTATCGTCAATGTCCATGTGCAGTTAACGGTGTCGCGAAGCTCATTCCAATCGTCATAGGTGGGCATGCGCCAGCTGCCGCCCCAGTTGGCACGGGCAGCATCGTCCGCAAGGTCGAGCATAGTCTTGTTATCGACCGTACCAATAGCGTTATCGGTGTTATACTTGGTTATTGGATCGTAATTGCCCCACTTGTACGTGCCCCAGTTGTATTCGTTTTTCGTCGTGGTCTCGCCCCAGGCGTAGTAACCGCCGTAGTCCTCGGCAGTGGAGGCACCGACGTTCATTGTCGCCCACAAGAGGCCGCTTGGCAAGCCGAGGTCAACGTAATAATGCCCGTCAATTTTTTCATAGTGCTCCTCTGCGGCTTCTTGGGTGACGGAGACCTCGTACGACGTGCCGCCCGCCGTGAACGTTACCTTTCCTTCGCGGCTAACAAAGGAAGAGTTTGTCCCTGCTGTAATGCTGACTGTAGCGTCACCCGTGCCGGAGGTTTTTGAGAGCGTCAGCCACGAGGCGCTGGACGAGGCCGTCCACGACTGATTGCTCGTTATCTTCAACTCCTTGGAACTGGAAGAGGAGGTGAAGCTAAGACTTTCGGCAGAGAGGCTGAATGTTCCTTCCATTGCGGCTTGTGTGACGGTGATGGTTTGCGAAAGGCTGCCGCAGGTGACCGCGATAGTGCCCGTGCGGGAGGAGAAACTGGCGTTTCCGTCTGCCTTCACCGTCAGCGTGCCCCGTCCTGTGCCTGACGTGGGGCTGAGCGTCAGCCACCAGGAGGCGGTTGTGATGGCCGACCACGAAGTATTGCACGTGATAGAGATACTCTTGTTGCCGCCGTCGCTGGTGAAGTCGAGCGAGGTGATGTTGGTGCTCACAGTGGGGGTGAAGGAGAGAACATACTGCGAGGTGTCGAACGTGTTCTCCTCTACGCAGGAGGTGAGCAAGAGTAACGGGGCACAGAGAAACAACGTGCCTGCCAGCAGGCGGAGGGGGATATGGCGGAATCGGTTCATAGCTTTGAGGGGGGAGTGGGAAATTCGTATTGTTCGCGTAATATGTGGTTCTGAAGAAACGCCGTTTTTCGTTTAGAAGTTCAGGCAGAGTCCTATGCGGAGGGAGAGGCCGTTGTTCCACTTTGAGAACTCGGCGACGCTGTCCTTCAGCCGTTCGGCTGTGGCGCCGCGCTGCAAGGGGAGGCTGTAGGCGGGGGCTACGTAGAGGCTCAGCAGGCGAGTGAGTGCCACCTCGGCCTTCACGGAGGCGGTGCCGGAGAGGATGTAGGTCTTCTGCGTGGCGCCTACCGTGCTGTTGATAGCGAGCACGCCCGCGCCGACGCGAGGCGTAAGGCGGAAGTTGTTGCCAATGAGGATGCCGTAGCCCACGTTGCCGCTGATGAGTGACAAAGGCGCATATTTCACCGCCAACGACGTGTAGGCGCCGCTGCTGCTGTCGAGCCTGTACCAGTTGACGGTCGTTGTGCCGCCAAGGGCCACGTCGTAGGCGCCTTCGACGTTGAAGTCGCCCAAGTAGGCGCCGACGGCGGCTCCGGCAGCCATCGGGTTGCCCATGCCGAAGTGGGCATCGAGGTAGAAGGAGGTTTTGCGGAACAGACGGTCGGGAGAGATTGTGGCATCCGGCATCTTTACCTTGTTCTTCTCTGCCTTTTGTGCATCGGCATCGGCCTGCCATTCGGCAGAGGTTTCGATAGAAACGACTCTGGCGTCTTGCTCTAATGTTTCCGACACAGGTATGCTCTCCGGCTCTTCCTTTTTTTCAATTGCAGACAGCCGAATACCCGAAAGGACGGTCTCTTCGTTTTCTTTCAGCGTGACAGAAGCAGTATAGTCAGAAAAACCCTCTTTCGTGAGTTTTACCTCATGCGTACCAACGGCAAGACCGGCAGGCTCTCCAAGCAGACAGGGCGTTTCGTCGTATCGCTTCCCATCTACAAAAACGGCCGCCCCCATCGGCTCCGATTCCACCCGAAGACTTCCGAGTATAGCTCCAGGAGCACGAAGGGTTATCTCCTTTTCCTCCAACTCTCCCAATGCCACTTCTTCAGACACCGTTGTACACCCCGCACGGCGGGCTTCAACAATATACATTCCGGGA